>Ga0079224_100000911_pt1 | contig 31863 bp, 29 predicted proteins | sample Stecom2015_FD_80414 | JGI IMG/M metagenome (GOLD analysis project Ga0079224, IMG submission 80414) | Agricultural soil microbial communities from Utah to study Nitrogen management - Steer compost 2015 | ecosystem: Environmental > Terrestrial > Soil > Agricultural land | place: USA: Utah... | reverse complement strand
GGTGTAGGGTGTAGGGTGTAGGGTGTAGGGTGAATGTAGCGGTTTGAGTAGATAGTAATAATATTGGTAATTTTTTAGAGCTGATAGCTGTGTGCTAAAGGCGAATAGCTAAACATGATTGGAATAATAAACTACGGTGCGGGCAACATTTTTTCGTTGACTGCCGCGCTCGATCGGCTGAGCTTAAAATATGGTATGGTTAATGCAGGAGATAATATGGATCGATATAGTCACATTATTATACCCGGCGTTGGCCATGCAGGAGCCGCTATGCAGAAACTGCAAACATCAGGACTAGTTAATTCGATAAAGGCTCTGACAAAACCGGTGTTGGGAATTTGCGTCGGCATGCAATTACTGACGCGCCATTCGGAAGAAGGAAATGCTCAATTATTGCATATTATGGATATTGACACACTGCATTTTGCTCATAAGATCCCCTATAAAGTTCCTCACATGGGATGGAATAGCGTGAATTCAAGTTATGATAATAATCTTTTTAAAGGAATACCGGCTGATGCATATTTTTATTTTGTCCACTCTTATTTTATCGAATATAATCCTACTTTTACACTCGCTTATACAACGTATGGTCTTAAGTTTTCTTCAGCTATACAGTTTAACAATTTTTATGGAGTCCAATTTCACCCTGAAAAATCAGGAGAAGCAGGAGAACAATTATTAAAAAATTTTTGTACAATCTAATCAAGAAAAGTCATGTATATTATTCCAGCAATCGATATATTGGATAAAAAGGTAGTTCGTTTACGAGAAGGTAAATACGATGATATTACCACCTATGATATCAGTTTGGAGGAGATGATAGAAAAATATCAGTCGAACGGCACCGAATTTGTACATATTATTGATCTCAATGGCGCAAAAGGCGATTTCAGCAATCAACAGTATCTTTTTGACATTATCAAAAAAACCGACATGAAGGTTCAGTACGGCGGTGGGGTCAGAAGCATCGATAAGGTTAAGGAATTGATTGACGCCGGTATACATCGCGTCATCGTTGGAACGCAAGCTATCACCAATCCGGAGTTTTTAGATGAGCTTAGCCACCTTTACTGTAATGGGATCAAATGTTCCGATCACATTGTAGTTGCTATAGACGTACTAGACGAGGTCATTAAATATTCGGGCTGGATGGAAAGTTCACCTTTAAAGTTAATCGATTATATAGACAGATGCCTTGGTTTGGGCTTCTTCAGGTTCCTTTGCACAGACATCAACAAGGACGGAAAACTTGGCGGAGCGGGTATTGATTTGTATAAAAAACTTTTAGATCACTCCCCTATCATCAAATTAATTGCCTCCGGTGGTATCAGTTCCATGGATGATATCAAAGCCCTCGACGAACTTCGGATAGAAGCATGTGTTGTTGGAAAAGCCATATACGAAAATAGAATAAGTATTGAAGAGATAAAAGAATGGAACCTTCGCTCACTGATCAATTTTTAAATACGGGCGTTGCTAAGCGTATTATCCCTTGCTTGGATGTAAAGGATGGGAGAACCGTTAAAGGAGTTAACTTTGTCGATTTACGCGATGCGGGTGATCCGGTTGAGCTGGCATGGCAATATTCCAAGCAAGATGCTGATGAATTGGTTTTTCTGGATATAACCGCCACGCACGAAAAACGCAAGACAACGATTGATATGGTCAAAGCCGTTGCGAGAAATGTGAATATTCCTTTTACCATCGGCGGAGGCATACATGAGATTGGCGATGCAGATATATTATTAAATTCCGGTGCAGATAAAATTTCCATTAATTCTGCAGCTGTTAGAAATCCAGGATTAATCGACGAACTGGCCGATGCATTTGGTATTCAATTCGTTGTTGTCGCTATTGACACGAAATACGTTGACGGCAAAAATTATGTTCACCTCAATGGTGGACGGATAAAAACGGATATCCTTACAGAAGAGTGGATAAAGGAGGCCGAAAGCAGGGGCGCCGGCGAAATATTACTCACATCCATGGACCATGACGGAACAAAGAATGGTTTTGATTGCAAGTTACTCCGTACTGTTAATCAAAGCTTAAGTATACCTATTATTGCCTCCGGCGGAGCGGGCAATCAACAACATTTTGTAGATGTTTTCTTAGAAACACAGGTAGATGCTGCTTTAGCAGCTTCCGTTTTTCACTATGGCGAAATTCGTATACCTGACCTGAAGGGAACACTGAGAGCACATGGTATAGAAGTCCGTTAATGTAATTTATTTTAAAAATGCTAGATTTTAATAAAGGAGCAGGCTTAGTTCCCGCTGTCATTCAGGATTATCAAACATTAGAAGTACTTATGCTGGGTTACATGAATGAAGAGGCATGGGAAAAGACGCAAAAAGAACAACGTGTCACCTTCTTCTCACGCACTAAGAATCGCTTATGGACAAAGGGAGAAGAAAGCGGTAATTACTTAGAGCTGGTTGAAGCGTCTGTTGATTGTGATAACGACACCCTACTAATTAAGGTAAATCCAAAAGGCCCAACCTGTCATACCGGATCTAGAAGTTGCTTCAAAACTGATTTTAATCAAAATTTCATTTTTCAATTAGAAAAAATTATTGATGATCGCTTTATCAATCCTAATGAAAGTTCTTATGTAAACAAACTGCGGGACAAAGGCATTAATAAAATCGCGCAAAAAGTGGGAGAAGAAGCTGTAGAGACCGTTATAGCTGCACTGAAAGAATCAGACATGGATTTTATTAACGAATCATCAGACCTGATCTTTCATTTACTTGTTCTATTGAGAGAAAAAAACATCCCCTTGGTACGTATTGCTGAGAATTTAGCTAAACGGCATCATAAATAGTCATGAACAGAATAGAGGTTAATAAGAAATATACTTTATCAGGGCATCAAAATCCGATCTTTGCCGTTGAGACGGGAAGTACTCCCTCTATGCTGTTCACGGCAGGCAATGACAAAGGTGTGGTGGAATGGGATCTCGATGTAGGTAAATTTAAAAGAATACTCCTCCCTGTAAAAAGCTCTGTATATGCGCTGCACTACCTTCCTGCCGGCAAATTACTAGCCATTGGCGAAAGAAGCGGTTTGGTGACTATTGTGGATGTTGAAAAACATTTGGTGGTGGCTAGACTGCAACATCACGAAAAGCCGATTTTCGGGATACAGGCCTTCCGTACAAAACCTGAGCTGATTGTGTCGTCAGAAGATGGTACGGTATCTATCTGGGACACTGTGAATTTCAAGTTGCTATATCATTTCAATGTGTCTGCAGAAACGGTCCGCTGCATTGCACTTAACCGCACCGAAGATACCATCGCGTTCGGTGCAAAAGACAGTAAAATAAGATTATTTCATGCCCGGGACTATCTGCAATTTCAAGAAATCAATGAGCATAGTGCCGCCATTACTGCACTCACATTTTCTCCCGATGGCAACTTTCTATTAACCGGCGGACGCGATGCACAATTAAATGTATTCGAGACAAAAGATTTTTTATTAAATAGAAATATCACGGCACATATGTTCAGCATTTATGGCATCGCTTACCACCCAAGCTTTCCCTTATTTACTACCGCGAGCCGCGATAAAAGCATTAAGATATGGCGCGCCACGGATTATTCCTTAATGAAAAATATTAGTTTGGAAAAAGGGTACGAAACACATCGTTTATCGATAAATAATATAACCTGGATCAACGATCATACCTTCGCCTCAGTAAGCGATGATAAAATGGTCCTTATTTGGAATACAGAGCTTATTTAGCACGCTTTTCGGGTTCCTTATTATCCAGCTTAATTTTCTCCTTGGCCGCGGAGCTTAAATCTTTATACTTATTATAAGAATCCATAATGTATAGACGGAGGGTCTCGTCATTCGCTTCCTGAATGAATGACGCTTTCGGACGATATTTTGCCATAAATAAGCTCAAATCTTCTCCTCTTAATGGTGTCAAGCTTGTAATCAACTCCTCTGTAAATCGCGCATCTATAATCCGATTATTACTTTCTACTTCCAACATTCTATATTGTCTTCGGGCGTTACGAGCGCCCTTCCCAAATATGCGCGAGGGAGAAAAACCAATTCCTCCCATACGCTGTGTACCATTTGCGCTACTTCCTCCTGAAACTGTATTCGCAAACTGCCCTTCTTTTCTCAAACGTTCTTTCTCTTCGGCAATCCGGCTATTAGTCAAAGCGTTAATATTGACCTCATCCAACATTCGAGGATCGTTAACGGAGGTGAGGTATACTCTTTTTAAAGCAAAATCTGTTACTACTAAACTGTCCGTACGGTAACCTGGGTAAGAAAACACCAAAATATCATCCTTATCGGCTCGAAGAGAAAATTCCCCTGATCTATTACTACGCGTACTATCATGCTTATTTAAATTCTTCACCGAAACCTCCGGCATTAGCTCGTTGCTCTTATACTCCAAGACAATCCCTCTAAAACGATCCTGAGCACTTACCGTAATAACACTAGCCAATAACAAGGAAAATAATATAAAAGGCTTTATCATATATTCAATGAATCTGGTATTTTCAGGTACAAACTAAACAGTTTTTGGCGAAAAGTGTTAGCTAAAACATAAAATTTAACATTTATTGCACATCGGTCCAATTATTATTGGCAGGATTAATGTCCGGAAAAACTTTATCAGGATCAATAACAACCGATTTAAGCCTTTCATTTGTAGCCACTTTAAATGAGAATGTCTGATTTCTTTCCCAAATTTCTACCGGAAGCTTTATCCGCTGCTTGTTACCGTTTGCTGATACAATTTCAACTATGAGCGGCATAGGCATTTCCTCGAGATTGGAAACGGTGATGATCGCACCTTTGGCAGGATCGTTTTCTACATATTTCACGCCTTCAACCGCTTGATCCAATTTCCAATTATACTGAAACCATGACCGCCAAAACCAACTTAAATTTTCGCCTGCCACGTTCTCGATGGTTCTAAAGAAATCAAATGGTGTAGGGTGTTTATAGGCCCAATAGTCAATATAAGTTTTAAAAGCCCTATCGAAGCGTTCCTCGCCCAATATATGTTCGCGCAAAATTGTTAATGCCAACTGCGGCTTCCTGTAGGCAAGTGTCCCTATATTACTTTCCTTCATATTTTGTGGAGACGACATAATAGGTTCAACGTCATCGCTAAAATAAACACGCGCCAAATCATGTCCATTATATTTCGCTGTTCTGTATTCACCGTTATTAAACGCTTCTTTTGATAGGGTATTGATAAAGCTATTGAATCCTTCATCCATCCAGGCATACAGACGCTCGTTACTTCCCACAATCATAGGAAACCAGATATGACCAAATTCGTGGTCTGTTACGCCCCACAGGCTGCTTGCTTTGGCGGTGCTTCTACAGAAAACAATTCCCGGATACTCCATCCCTCCTATGTTCGAGGCAACATTTACGGCAATCGGATAAGGATAGGGATACCATTTGCTTGAATAATATTCTATAGATGATTTCGTGTATTCTGTTGATCGTTCCCAAGCATTATTACCATTACTTTCCATCGGATAGGCAGACACGGCCATTGATGTTTGTCCGTTAGGTAAGTTAATTTTTGCGGCATCAATAATAAACGAGCTCGATGAAGCCCAAGCAATATCTCTGCTACGATTAAGTCTAAATCGCCAAGTCAGTTCTTTTTTGCCCTGTGGCCTGGATGTTGGGTTTGTCACTTCTTCACCGGAACGGATCATAACAGTTTTATCGCTTTTTTTAGCTTTTTCCCATCTTTTTAGCTGCTCCTCGGTATAGACTTCATCGGGATTTAACAGCTCTCCTCCACAAACGACAATATGTTTGCTAGGAGCCGTAATTTCAACATTGAAATCACCGTATTCTAAATAAAATTCGCCCGGACCTGTATAAGGCTGTACATTCCAGCCTAACACATCATCATAAACAGCCATTCTGGGATACCATTGTGCAATGGCGAAAATATCCCCATGGGCAGTTTGCAGTATGCCGGTTCTATCTGCGCCATAATCCGGTATCGTATAGCGATAATGGATGGCAAGCTTGGTGTTTCCTCCCGTTGCGTCCAAAGCTTCCGGTAAGAAAACTTGCATTCTTGTATCATTGACCTGATAAGCTATACTCTTACCATCGGCTCCTTTAATAGCCTCAATCGTATAGCCTCCGTCAAAAGGTGTATCATGTGAACCGTATCTGCTTTTTCCTACCGGAACGATCTGTGCCCCGCGACTCTTTTTCGAGAAAAGGTTTTGATCCAATTGTAACCACAGGAAGTCAAGCCTATCCGGACTGTTATTGGTATAATCTAAATATACAACGCCTTCTATCTCTTTGCGTTCCTCATTCAAGCGAACTTTTATTGTATAATTAACACGATTCTGCCAATATTTTACGCCAGGTTTCCCGCTAGCTGACCGATATTCGTTTCCATTTTGGGTATAAAAGATCGGGGCAAAGGCTTTTTCATAATCGTATTTGCTTGGCGCAGGGACAGTCTGACCAAAGGAGGTCCCTATCGTAAGAATAAAAGCAATGAGCGCAATGAAGGGTTGTTGTTTTAGCATACTTATAAATCGAAAAATAATTTGTAAGGCAAAAATTTGCCTTGGCTTTGACTATAAGCCGCTAATATAACTTTATTTTTAAGGCTGCCTATAAAAATAAAGGCTTAAAATATCTATTTTAAGCCTTTGTAACAATTATTTTAGTTTATCTTGGTATTCCTTTTCGTCAAACCCAAGAATCAGGCCTTTCGGCGATTCAATAACCGGTCTCTTAATAACGCTGGTTTTTGCTTGCATCAATTTATTGGCCGTTTGCTGATCTATGACTGCCGTTTTTTCCGCATCGCTTAAACTTCGCCAAGTTGTACCTTTTTTATTTACTAAGGATTCCCAGCTCACTTCCTTTTCCCAACGTGCTAAAGTATCTTCACTGACACCTAACTTCTTGAAATCCTGAAATTCGTAAGAAACGTGGTTCTTATTTAACCAATCCAATGCTTTCTTTACCGTGTTGCAGTTTTTGATTCCGTAAACTTTCATATTTTTAATATTTAACACTTAGGTATTAGCTAATGGCTAAGCCCTACAGCTTTAACTACAGTTATTTATTAAAATTTGTCATTGTCAATTCCAAGCCTACCGTTACGAAACTCTTAATTGCTTCCACGGAATGTGCAATAAGTGCCGGTAAGTCGGCTTTTTCTTCTTGATCGAATGGTCCTAAAACATAATCTATTTGCCGCCCCTTTGGGTAGTTATCACCAATACCAAAGCGCAAACGTGGGTATTGCTGTCCTCCACAAAGAGCTTCGATATTTTTGAGTCCGTTATGTCCGGCAGCACTCCCTTTCGGTTTGATACGAACGCTTCCAAAAGGTATAGCTAAGTCATCCACAATAACCAAAACATTGGAAATAGGTATTTTAAGCTCATGCATCCAATAGTTAACGGCCTTTCCACTCAAGTTCATGTAAGTAGTGGGCTTAATGACATGAACGGTTCTACCCTTATGTTTAAATTCCGAATAAAAAGCATATTTCAAGGTAGAATACCCGGCACCAAATTCTTTTACGAGTTCATCCGCTACCATAAAACCTATATTATGTCTTGTGTCCGCGTATTCCTGCCCCATATTACCTAAACCAACGATTAAATATTTCATTTTTACCCTATAAAAAAAGCATCCGATGCTGATCACCGGATGCTTTTGGTAAATTCTTAAAAAGATTTTTATTTTTTACCGGCTTTAGCAGCTTCCTGTTCAGCTTGTTTTAATGCACGCGACATAATTACTGAAACGATCGTATCATCAGCATTGTTAAGGATTTTAGCATTCTTAACTTCCACCGCACCGACACGTACTGACTTACCTACTTCTAATGACTCCAAGCTTACTTCAATTACTTGAGGCATATCTTTAGGTAAGGCTTTTACACGTAATTTACGCAATTTCTGAACCAACTTACCTCCCATTTTTACACCGGGTGATGTGCCTGTCAAGGCAATAGGAATATTCATTGATACAGCTTTATCATCACTTAAAGCCAAAAAGTCAACGTGAATAATTTGATCCGTAAGCGGATGATATTGTGCTTCTTGAACGATTGCTTGATACTTCTTTCCGCTAATTTCAAGATCTACGAAATTAACTTCAGGTGTATAAATCAAAGGTTTCAAATCAGCTGCGGACACAGCGAAGTGATATTGTTCACCACCTCCGTAAAGAACAGCAGGCACCTTACCGGCGTAGCGTAATTCTTTTGCGTCTCTTTTCCCTACGTTCTCTCTAGGAGAACCGCTAATAGCAATTGATTTCATTTATTTCTATTTATTTATTTTTTATACGTCTAGAATATAATGATATACTCCGTTTTTCAAGGCTGCAAAGATAGAAAAAATTTTGATCGATTATCTATTTTGATCAAAAATTTTGAACAGATCACTTATTGATCCGTGCTCATTGATGTTTGTTATCGCACGTGCAAATAAGTCAGCCGTCGATAACACCTTGATTTTGCTGCTCTCTCCCTTTAAAGGAATTGTATCGGTAACGATCAATTCGCTTAATACCGAGTTCTCTACCGTCTCGTAAGCCTTGCCGGAAAGGACGGGATGCGTACATACAGCCCGTACGCTGCTGGCACCATTTTCCATGATGAGGGAAGCTGCTTTTGACAAAGTACCGGCGGTATCGCAAATATCATCTATTAACACAATATCTTGCCCCGTTACATCGCCGATAATAGACATTGATTCAATCTCATTCGCCCGCTTGCGCTGTTTATCGCAAATAACCACTTCGGCATTAAAGTATTTGGCGAAGGTTCGCGCTCGGTAAGAACCGCCCATGTCAGGCGAAGCTATTGTAAGATTGGGAAGATTCAGCGATTTTATATAAGGCACAAAAATACTCGCCGCATCTAAGTGGTCAACAGGTATATCGAAGAAACCTTGAATTTGAGCGGCATGCAGATCCATTGTCATAATCCGATGAGCCCCCGCAGCTGTCAACAAATTTGCGATCATCTTCGCTCCTATAGCCACCCGAGGTTTATCTTTGCGATCCTGACGGGCAAACCCAAAATAGGGCACCACTGCCGTTATATAGTGGGCAGATGCTCTTTTTGCAGCATCAATCATTAAAAGCAATTCAAATAAGTTATCAGTGGGCTGATAGGTAGACTGAATCAAAAATACGTCGCTACCACGAACCGATTCGTTATAAAAAGGCTGGAATTCACCATCACTAAAGCGAGACAAAGTCATCTCACCTAATTCCTTTCCATAAGCTTGAGAGATTTTTTGAGCCAGTTCTTTGCTACCAGATCCGGCAAATAATTTAACCGTGTTAAATTGAAGAGGCATGAGTGCGGGTTTGGTGTTTAAAAAAATTCGGGCCGTTTTAAAACGACCCGAGTTCTCTTTTGTTATGTTGCCCGACCAGGATTCGAACCTAGACAAACTGAACCAAAATCAGTTGTACTACCTTTATACTATCGGGCAATCCTTTGTGTTTATCAGCCTTCTGCCGTAAACGGAGTGCAAATATAAAGCGATATTCTAAATACTCAAAATATTTTATTCATTTTTTTTCGCTTTTTTAGCACCTACTTGAATATCAAGCGGATTTTTTTCACTACCCCTTTTTTTACTTTTTACTTTTTAATTTTTCCTTTATATCAATACTAATACTTATTTTCGGCACTTAATTGTATTATAATGATATATTATGCGTTTATCCTAACAAGGTATGGGCATAAAAGAATGAAATAAACAATAGTAACTGATGGATTATAACAAAACAAACAATTTACTTGGATGGATAACATTTATGGTGTCCACCTTAGTTTATGTGTTAACCCTAGAACCTACAGCCAGTTATTGGGACTGTGGTGAATTTATCGCAGCGGCCTATAAGATGCAGATTGTGCATCAGCCCGGCGCCCCACTTTTTTTGATGTTGCAAAATATCTTTAGCAATTTGGCTTTCGGCAATAAAGAGTCCATTGCCTATTGGATGAACTTTGGGTCTGCTGTTTCCAGTGGCTTAACCATTCTGTTCTTGTTTTGGACCATCACCGCGTTAGCGCGTAAAGTACTATGGAGAAGCGGTACAGAACTTACACAGGGGAATCTCATTCAAATTATGGGTGCAGGCCTTGTGGGCGCTTTGGCTTATTCCTTTTCAGACACTTTTTGGTTTTCTGCTGTGGAGTCCGAAGTGTACGCTATGTCCTCACTGTGTACTGCTATCGTGTTCTGGGCAATCTTGAAATGGGAAGCTCATGCAGAGGAACCCCGTGCCGACAAATGGCTATTATTAATAGCTTATGTAATGGGGCTTTCTATTGGTGTTCACTTGCTCAATTTGTTAACCATTCCGGCATTGGCACTGGTCGTTTATTTTAAACGGGTTAAAAGTCCGACTAATAGCGGTGTTTTTAAAACCCTTCTTATCGGCTGTGTTATTGTGGCATTTGTACTATGGGGAATCATTCAGTACTTAATCAAGTTTGCCGCCTATTTTGACCTTTTCTTTGTCAACACATTGGGTCTGGGCTTTGGTACCGGTGTTGTATTCTTTGCTTTATTGGTAATAGGAGGCTTGACATTTGGCATATTCCACTCAATTAAAAAAGCAAAACCCCGGCTCAATCTTATTTTGCTGGGCATATGCTTTATTATTTTTGGATATGGTTCTTTTGCTATGATTTTAGTACGTGCAAAAGCTGATCCAAGCTTAAACAATAGTGATCCCGATAACGCATTTTCATTTTTGGGTTATCTTAATCGCGAACAATATGGTGAAGAACCACTATTGAAAGGACCCTACTTTACCTCAAAAATTATTGATCGGAAGGAAGGAGGCAACAGTTATATCAAAGGCGAAGAAAAGTATGAGAATATAGGAAAAAAATACAGTTATGTTTATGATCGCGAAACCATATTCCCGCGTATTTATAGTAATGATCCGGGAAGAGGGCATCCGCAATTTTACAGAAGCTGGTTAAACTTGGGAGAGAACGACCAACCGACTTTCGGGAACAACCTCAGTTTCTTTTTCACTTACCAAGTCGGACATATGTATGCCCGCTATTTTTTCTGGAATTTTGTTGGAAGACAAAATGATCAAAAAGGTGACGGCAGCTTCACCGAAGGGAATTGGATTACGGGTATCAAACCAATTGACCAAGCCCGCCTAGGTGGCCAGGACGCACTACCTGAATCATTAAAAACAGATCCCTCGAATAACAAATTTTATGGATTGCCTCTAATTCTAGGTATAATTGGCGCATTATGGCACTTTAAGCGTCATCAAAAAGATGCCGGTATTGTTGGTCTGCTCTTTTTCTTTACCGGTTTGGCTATTGTACTTTACCTTAACCAAACGCCACTCCAACCACGCGAACGCGATTATGCGTATGCAGGATCTTTTTACGCTTTTGCTATTTGGATCGGATTAGGCGTCATTGGCCTGGCTGATATGCTACAGAAGAGAACCAATGCCAAAACAGCAGGCATCGCGGCTACGCTCATTGGCTTACTCGCAGCTCCTGTTTTAATGGCGAAAGAAGGTTGGGATGATCACGATCGCTCTACTAAATATGTAGCAAGGGATCTTGCAAAAGATTATTTGCAATCCTGTGCGCCTAACGCTATTTTGTTTACATATGGAGACAATGACACCTACCCGCTTTGGTATGTGCAGGAAGTTGAAAATTTCAGACCCGATGTCCGCATTGTTAATCTTAGTTTATTGAGCGCAGATTGGTATGTACGCCAAATGAAAGAAAAAGTGAATGAAGCGGATGCCCTGCCTATCACCATGAAGGATAGTCAGTTTAAACAAGGAACACGTGATGGTTTATCTTTTATGGATGCCGGATTCAAGCAACCGATCGAATTAAGCTCCGTTCTGGACGTTTTGTTGTCCGACAATCCAAATGATCAAGTTGAATACCAAGATGGTAGTCGGTCAAACTATCTGTTTACCAAAAACTTTAAACTGACGGTAAATAAGGCTGACGTTTTGAAAAACAAGGTAGTTCCTACAAAATGGGATAATAATATTGTGGATACAATGGTTTGGACCTATAATAAGGATTTTGTATCTAAAGCAGAATTGGCCATGTTTGATATTTTGGTACATAACAACTGGAAACGGCCGATCTATTTTGCTACAACCGTACCTAACAGTAACTATTTGGGCCTTGACAACTACCTGATTAATGAAGGTTTCGCATTACGACTCATGCCGGTTAAATTTAATAAGACGGAAGAGCAGATGCGGATGGGAGAAACTGTAAATGTCGATGCCCTCTATGATAATACGATGAATAAATTTGTATGGGGCAATATGGCCAAGGCACGTTATCTTGATCATGAGTCTTATGGAATGCTTTCTTTGATTATCAACAACTTCAGTACACTTAGCCAGACTTTATATGAAGATGGACGCAAGGAGGAAGCTAAAAAGGTATTGGAAAGATGCTTAGCTGTGGTTCCGAAACGTATTTACTCACTTGGCCAATCAAGGGTGCTATATTTCTTGTCTCGACAATTGTATCAGGTTGGTATGACTGATAAAGCAAATGCACTCTTGGAACAAAATGGCAAATATGTAGATGAGCTTCTGCGGTATTACATCGCAATTGCAAACACAAAGCCCAATTTAGAAATGCAAAATATTCAAATCGGCACACAGATTATCTACAGTTCAGCGGAACTTGCTAAAGAGTATAAACAAAGCAAACAAGCTAAGTCTTTGGAAGACGCCTTAATCAATTACTTAAAGCCATTTTCGGGAACTCCCCAAGGCTAAGAAAACAGCGCCTATCGCATTTGTCGATAGGCGCTTTTTTTCTAAGCAGCATAATTGAACAAGCTACAATCCTAATTTTTTAGCTATATCTTTAGGCAAGCCCCCTTTGTGCAACATAAACGCAGTGGTTTTAAATTGCACAAAGGCTTTGGTCACGTAAAGATAACCGTTATAATCGTTTGATACACCCCACGAATTTTTCACTATATAATACTCCTTACCATTTTGATCTTTGGCTAAACCCACGATATGCATTCCATGATCATCCGTGGTAGAATAATCGTCAAAAGCTTGTTGCCTCAAATCTTCCGTTATGGCCAGTTCAGGCTTCGGACCATTGAACATAGTCGCCTTCTCTTCCTCCGTCATTTTTTCATAAGCTTTCTCGGGCACATAAGCCACGCCGTTTTTCCAACTGAACCCTTTCTCACTTACATCTGTAGCCCAACCTACCGTATACCCATTTTTTAATGCATGATCGATAATAGCAGTGATATCGGTCATTGAAACATTATAAACTTGATCAAAAGACCAATTGTCTGGAATCAGAAGCGTAAATTTACTATAATAAGGATGGTCTTTAAAAGAAGAAAGCTCTATATAGTCATCCGCATTTAAGCCGATCACTTCTTTAGCAAAGGATTTTGGTGTATAACTTTTCCCTTTGTAATTGAACGTTTCAGGAACTTTCCCTAAATAAGTATCAATTGTATTGATATAGGCACTGATCCAATTGGGCGTTAACTTACCATTCGGATTTTTCACAACCGCAGCTAATATAGCATCTGTCATCGCGCTCATTTCTGCCAACTTGTTCCCCTCCGTTCCATAATTTAATCCGGTATATACGTCACGAGGCACCGCACCATATTTACGATACATATTGATCACATCGTGCAGTTGCCCGCCTTCGCCCAAACTCAAACCACCATGTAAACGAACATAATTTTTGCCTTTCTCAATATATACATTTCTTGCGGTAAATAATTGAGATATTTCTACCGGCTCTCGCCCATTTCTGATCATTTCAGACTCAAGGAAGGAATTTCCTGAATAACTCCAACATGTACCCGATGACCCTTGATTCTTTACAGATGTATTTTGCAGGTTGATTACTTCTGTAAACTTAAATCCGAATTTACTGCTGTCGCTTCGGTTGTTCTGAAGCGCCCTCACCAGATTGTCTTGTGCAAAGCTCTGCCCACTGCCTGCGATAAAGAAGGCCGCGGCAACGACGAGCGTTTTCATATTAAATTTTAGCATGTGTGAAATATGTTTAGGGCCGTAAATGTAGAATTTTAGGAAACAAACTACAAGAAGAGGTTGATATATTGGAAGGTTCGTGGTAAAACGTGCTTATTCACGATACCCAAAAAAGAACAAAAGCCCTGTAAATTAATTACTTACAGAGCTTTGTAAAATCTTTATTAAGCTAACTTAGCGTTTACTGAATTTAAATTCCAAAAACGAGTCGTTATTACCTCCCGTATTTACGGGCATTTGTAAAGTAAATGTTTGCTCATCTGCATAAGCCAAATCCAACCGGTAACCTTCAGTTACATTTTTAGCTTTTTCTCCGGGATAAAGCTTTTTAAATTGAAATTGAGCCTCTCCCCCATTTTCAGGTTCATAAATCGACCAAAAAATGTCTCGTGTTGCACCAGGTGCGCAAAGTTCACCATCAGTTGAGAACGTAATGGTGCCTTTTCCATTAGCGATCAAGTTCCAAGTACTTCCTATAAAGCAATCAATCGGTGCTTCATCAAAAATACGCTTCACATTAGCGCCTGAGGGAAAGTTCTTTTTCTCAACACTATTAAGTACCCATTGTCCCTTCACACCTCTCTTCCATTGTCCGGAACTAGGCGAGGATGACGATACTGCTTGTTTCGAGGATGAACAACCAACGAAAAAGAACAGAAAGGGTACTAAAATTAAAAGTTTCAAAGTTGTTTTCATTCTTACTAGTTATTAATGGTAAAGTACTCACTAAAGATTACTCCGATTGCGATACGAATCGCATCCGATAGCCGTTTATTCTTTAGTGATAGATTTTAATCTTAATACAATAAAGTTGTACATTTGTTTCCTTTGTAAAGGTTTCAGTAATAAAAAACGCAACGCAAATATATAGCATTGTGCAGCTTTTTAAAATTATTATCGCTCGATTTAATTATAGGCAGCTGCAAAAAAATAACAAAATAAGTACATGAAGTCTAGTTCTAAGAAATCCATATCCAAAAATCATACCATAAGTAAATTTGTTTCCAAATTATTGGTACGCCTTTTTATCCTTATCTTGGCAGCAGCTGTTATCCCTGTTTTTGTAGACGATGAGATCGGCGCAAAAATGGAAACTACTTACGTGTATATTGAAAACAAATGGGTCTTTGTATTTCCGTTAATCTTATTTTTAAGCTTTTTAACCTTATTAATCTTAACAGGAAGGGCTCGCCACGAAAAAACAGACCTCAACTGGATGCTCTCGCTAAACACCTTACTTCTGATCATTTATGTAATCATGCTCTTTATCCGCTTAGCTCCTCTGATCTATAAATAGCCCCAATGACCAAACAGACACTCTGGACTACTTCCAAATTACTCTTAAAATTTGCCGTTACCGCCCTGGCCTTATATTTAGTATTTACTAAAGTAAGTTTGAACGACTTGAAGGAAGTTTTCACAAAATCTGACCCTTTGTTTCTCTTCCTTGGCTTTTTGAGCTTCTTTATTTCGATTGTTATCTCCGCATGGCGGCTAAATACGTTTTTCAAAGGCATTAACCTCAATCTTCCGGAGTTATACAATTTCAAATTGTACTTGTTGGGTATGTTCTATAACATATCATTACCCGGTGGTATAGGTGGCGATGGTTACAAAATATACTTTTTGCGTAAAAAATATCAAGTAAAAGGAAGAAAGTTACTGTCATGCGTTTTTTTTGACAGACTAAGTGGTTTATGGGCTCTCTGTCTGATAACTGCTGCACTCGTTATTTTCATTCCAAAACTTGGCATTCCCAATTGGATCCCCATTCTCGTAGTCATCATCGGAACGATTATATATTATTTAATTATGCGCCGATTTTTTAATGACTATGCCTATTCATTTACTTTCAAGCACCTCAAGGCATTGGGTGTTCAATCACTACAGGTAATTTGCGCGATATGCATTTTGTATGGACTACATTTCGAAGGCAAATTCTCTCCTTACCTATTGCTCTTTTTGCTTTCGCAAATTGTTGCGGTGATTCCTTTGTCAATAGGCGGATTAGGAGCAAGGGAAGTCGTATTTATGTATGGGTCAGATTTTTTCCATTTAGACTCCCACCGTGCGATCTTGATCAGTTTAATATCATACTTTATATCAGCAATTATATCCTTGCTGGGCTCCTATTTCACCTTTCATCCGAAAGCCTTGGGAGAGGAAAAGCTTCCCGAAACCAATGAGATAGATTTAGCCGACTAAGGAAAAGAATATTAACTTTATATAAACATTTACAGCACTGGAATGTAGTGCATAGTAGGTGAAAACTAGTGTTAAATATGAATATAGTAATAACGGGTGCGAGCAGCGGTGTAGGATTTGAAGCCGTTTTGGAGCTAATCTTACGAAATGAACATCATGTCGTGGCTTTGGCCCGATCACATGATAAGCTAAAAAAGCTGTTCGAAATAGCTAAAGGTCTAAATCCCGATTGCAATATATATCCGGCAAGATTTGACATCGTCCATGATGACTATGAGTCGGGTCTGTTGCCGTTTATTGTAGAAAAAATAGGTCATGTTGATATATTAATTAACAACGCCGGGGTTCTCATCAATAAATCTTTTGAAGAAACGAGCACGATTGATTTTGCAGAAATGTTACAAACAAATGTTTTAGGACATGTAAAAATGATTAAGCACCTTTGTCCAATCATGCCGGCTGGAAGCCATATCTTAAATATCGGCAGCATGGGCGGATTTCAGGGTAGCGTAAAATTTCCAGGCCTGGCAGCCTACTCGGCGAGTAAAGCGGCACTTCATACACTGACAGAGTGCTTGGCCGTTGAATTTGCAGAGAGAAAGATTCACATCAACTGTCTCGCACTGGGGTCGGCACAAACAGAAATGCTTGAAAAAGCGTTCCCTGATTACCAATCACCGATTGCTGCTTTTGAAATGGGTAAATATATTGCGGATTTTGCATTGACCGGACATAAGTTTTTTAATGGGAAAGTATTACCGGTGGCGGTTACAACACCATAAAATGCAATGATGATCTGCAAGTTCTAGACGCTTGCAAGTCAGTATCAAAAGGAATTTTTGGACTTTAGTAAAAATCACATGAGAGCAAAAAAGTCATTCACAAGAATTATCATTATAACAATGATGTCCTTTTTAATTTTCGCTTGTCGAAACGAACAAGAGAATAAAGCTAATCGAACTAGCTCAGACACCGTTGATACAGCGAAAACTATTTCCTCAGCGAGCAAAACGCTGACCTTGCCCTTTATTGCTGTTGTTGACTCAAATACAACACGCATAGAGCTACAGGCGAATCCACAGAAGAGTAAAGTTCCTTTAAATAAAGAAGAACTTGCTGAAGCACTAAATATCAAATATCCTGAAATTAAATTAGAACTTGGAAAAACCAGCCACGATACGTTATTAGTCAATATTCCAAATGCTACTTTTTTGACGCAGCAAATGGGAACAACCGGTGCTCTTACTTACCTGGCAGAAGCAACGTATGCTTTTACTGACTTAGCAAATATTAAAGTGGTAAATTTTGTATTCAAAGAGGGGGATCATGCTGTTCCCGGCCCGTATACTCGTAAGAGTTTTAATACAAAAAACATTTAATTTTTATGCAATTGTCCCACTAGGACCGTAGCGGGACAATGCTCCGATAGCTATTCAGAATGCGTTTCCATCTTACGAATTGCCTGCACCTCATTGACAACGATTTCCGTGGCATATCTGATTACCCCCTCTTTATCCGTGTAGCTTCGATTGATTAATCTTCCTTCGATGGATATTTCACTTCCCTTATCCAAACTTTTTTCAACAAAGGAAGCTTCTTTCCCCCAAAAAACCAGTTGATGCCATTGAGTATCCGTTAACCATTCTCCTTCCTGATTTTTGTAGCGCTCGTTGGTTGCAAGTGATACACGCGCTAAACATTTGTTATCGCCAAATTTTTTAATAACAGGTTTATTCCCTAAAAAGCCTGTCAATCTTACGCTGTTTTTTAAAGTGCTCATAATTATTGAATTAATTTGAAAAACTATATGTACTCACAAATTTCGCACAGCTCCATGATCTAGTCGTATAATAAACGGGTATATCCGTTTATAAACGGTTAAAGAAACCGAAAACGACCAATAAATCTTTCCGTGAGATCACTTATTGATTGCCGTGATTTCCTCCATTTTTTTTATGTTTGAAAAAAATTTTATTATCATCATGCAGGATCCCATAACGCTTACCTCGGTCGCAGAATTTCATAAAACATTTAAACATCCTATTCTTGAAGATCCCACAATTCCCAGTGAACAACGTTGCAAACTACGTGTTTCACTCATTGCCGAAGAATTGAAAGAATTAGAAGAGGCTATCCAAAACAACGACATTGTAGAAGTTGCGGATGCGCTTTGCGATATTCAATATGTGCTGTCAGGAGCTATTCTTGAATTTGGTTTAGCAGAAAAGTTCAAGACACTTTTTGACGAGGTCCAACGTTCAAACATGAGCAAAGCCTGCAAAAGTATAGAAGAAGCCGAGGCAACGGTACTTCATTATAAAAACAAAGGTGTCGACTGTTTTTACGAGCAACAGGAAGATCTATACTTGGTATATAGAACGGAAGACCGCAAGACCTTGAAGTCGATCAACTATTCTCCGGCCAACCTTAAAGGTATTATCGAAAGTTAGCAGATCATTTGTTCTAAAGAAACCGGCTTACAAACGAGCTGTATTTTATTTATATTTTCCACCATGCAGAAAACACATCAATACCGACTTCAAACGGAATGGACGGGTAATTTGGGGAAAGGTACGGCTAACTATAGTGCATATGATAGAAGTTATAAAATAGCTGTTAATCAAAAAGTAGTTATAGAAGGCTCTTCCGATCCCGCTTTTAGAGGGGATCGTACTAAATATAATCCCGAAGAGCTTTTGCTCGCATCCTTATCGAGCTGTCATATGCTGTGGTATTTGCATCTATGCGCAGAGGCCAAGATAACAGTTCTAGCGTATACGGATGATGCGACGGCATCCATGATTGAAACAAATGAAGGAGGAGGCGCTTTCAGCGAGGCTCACCTTCACCCAAGTGTGATTATCGCCGAAGAAGATATGATAAAAATGGCAATCGCCCTTCATAAGAAAGCAAATGAACTTTGTTTTATCGCTAACTCAGTTAATTTTAAAGTACACCATCACCCTACGTGTTCAGTGAAACAGGGATAAATGATTCCCTTACTGTTATTACTGAACCGTTGCAGGAAACTATTGTCTTTCCTACAAATTTTACATAGCTTTGCTATTGTGGAAAAGACATTACAAGGTCATTTAGGGAAGATCTCCTTCTATACAATTCATCGTTGTATGGAAAGTTTTTACCGTTTTTCCAGTCTTAAGGAATTCCACATGCAAACCCCGGACTTCCCTTTCAAGAAATCCACTTAGTCTCGGGGAAAAATCACTTAGCATTCAATAATTTTTCTAAGCTCATCTTGATTGATGAGCTTCTGCAATTTCGTTCAATTTAATTTTGCTATCTATAAAACTATAAAGAATATGAATAATCTAAAAAATCAGGTTGTATTATCCGAGGAAGACTATAATGTACTCATCAAACACGTAAGACCTTCCAATAATCCCGACCAGACCATGTCGCTGGCTTATGAGTTAGGGCGAGCAAAGGTTCTTGCAAAAGATGCCATTGAAAAGGAACGGGTGAAACTCAATTCGCAAGTTATGGTAAAAGATCTCGATAGCCAAAACACCATGGTATTTCGTATCGTAACTCCCGACTTGGCCGATATGAAGCAACAGAAAATATCTGTTCTTACCCCCATGGGTTCTGCCCTAATCGGATTTAAAGAAGGTGATCAGGTAGAATGGAAAATGCCGATAGGTATAAAAAGATATGTTATATTGAAAGTAGAGTGAGCAAACACCGGATAATTTTCAGGATGAAATCGAAAAATTTAAATTGTTCAGTTTATTCATTCTCTAGTCGCGCCGTAGCATTCGTTGTTTATTTTGGTATATTGCAACATTCAGCCTATTGAGCAACACTAATCGCGCATTTAACTATGAATCGGTTTTGTTTAGATTGCCAGGAGCCTTTAATCGGTCGTTCAGATAAAAAGTTTTGCAACGATGCCTGCCGAAGTAATTTCAACAATAAACTGAAAACTCAAGATCAGAACTATGTTCGTCGCATAAACGCTATACTCAAAAGGAATAGGCGGATAATAATGGATCTCAATCCCAACGGAATGAAAAAGGTCCTCAAAGAGGACCTTTCAAACATGGGTTTTGATTTTAAACATTATACGCATATACTCAATACCGCCAAAGGAAGCAGGTATTTTTTCTGTTATGAATTTGGTTACCTATTCATCAAACAAGATGAAGTGCTATTGGTAAAGAACGAATCCTTACTCAATCAATAGACCGCGCTGTTTCGTTTCTTTCGTTAGCGACATATCCCAGCGTACCAATAGCCACTGCAGCAGTTACTAATGCAACGCCCCGCCCCTTTGTCTTCTTGTTAAAGAAAGTATCTCCTCTTTTGCTTTTAAAGCTTAAAAGATTGGCAGGGCTTATCCCGAGCTTCGATACTTGATTTACATAAAAATTCTGTTCGAAGACCATTCGTTTCGTTTTTTCGGTTTTATCGTCACGCACATACATTGTTAGATAGCTTCTGAGGGTAAGGGGTGTGTTTTCTTGCGTGTAATTTCTTACTTTAATTTTTCGCATCGCCCCGTCAATCGTTGCAAGGTCGACACTTCTATAGCTTGAGTCAGCTATATTTTCATAAAACAAATTAGCGAGTTTCAATTTGGTCTGTTTTATCTTCGAATGAGGTGGTATAAATGTTAAGCTTTGCGGAACAGTTGCCGTACCGGCAAAGGCACCCTCACTTAGTGACGTACGCCAATCATCGAAAGTGCGGTAACTCGAACCGGTAGACAAACTGCGTCCCTTAATAACCAGGTTGTCTCCTACGTAACTGGTTGCTTGGTCACCAACAATCAATGCCGATCGCTGCCAGTCGATATAAAGGGGTTCCTTTAGTTTATTATATACGTCAATGGTAACCGGCGCGTTCTCTCCGAAAAAATTATAAGTAACTTGTACAGAATCGTTTTCAAAAACGAACACACCCGTTTCATCGTTCTTATTTAGATCAGGGCTATTTAATTTACTCACATAATAGGTCGAACAGGAAGAAAACAGAAATGTCAAACCAAGAAGGGAAAACAGTCTATTCATAAAGATACGATTTAATAATAAGTCTACGATTGCTTATTTGACGAGCTTTTACTACTTTAGTTTAATATCCTGAGACAAAAAATGAAATTTAGTTTTTTTGCATTACTTTTTCTAAGCCTTTGCCTATCATCTATTGAAGAAAGCCGCGCACAAGAAAAAACACCTGATACCTTACGTCAGTTACCTACGGCTTCCGTAAGAGCTTACTTAAGAACACAGCCCTATCTTCAACTGACAAGTTCTGTTGGTCTCATTGATAAAGAATTATTGAATTTGCAACAGGGGACCACCTTGCTACCGGCTTTTAACACAATTCCCGGTGTGCGCATGGAGGAACGCTCGCCCGGTAGCTACCGACTGTCGATCCGAGGGAGCTTACTGCGGTCTCCCTTTGGTGTAAGAAACGTTAAAATATACGTAGACGAAGTGCCCTTAACCGATGCCAGTGGCAACACCTATTTGAATTCCATCGACCCATCTACACTTCATAATATTACCATTTTAAAGGGACCAGATGGGAGCTTATTTGGTGCAAACTCAGGCGGAGTAGTTATTATGACACCGAATGGACTGCAAAGTAACCCCTCCACCACATGGGGTATAAGAGAAAGCGCAGGCTCTTATGGATTGTTCCATCATCACCTTACCGGCAATTATGTGGTCAACAACAAGTATAATGTAGGCTTAGATTATGCTTATCAACGATCAGACGGATATCGCGAAAATACCGCCAGTCATCGACACTTGATACAAACTGCCCAACGTTTCAAATATACCGAAAAGAACGAATTACGTTTTATCGGTCTATACTCCAGTATGGCTTACAGAACACCGGGAGGACTTACTGAAGCACAATATGCAGAAAATCCCAAGCAGGCAAGACCAGCCGCAGGCCCTAATCCCGGAGCTACACAACAGCAAGCAGCGATTTACAACAACACCCTTTTGGGAGGTCTTATTCACGATGCCTTCTTAACAAGTCATCTTAAGCACGTATTTTCTGTATTCGGATCGTATACCGATTTTAAAAATCCTTTTATAACGAACTTTGAAAAAAGATATGAACATAATTATGGAGTGCGTTCCTATTTCTCTTATACCGGCCAATTTCACTCAAATTTCACTTGGCAAGCAGATGCAGGCATAGAATGGCAGCAAAGTAAAGCCGATATACTTAATTTCGACAATAATGGAGGTGTGCAGGGAAAGGAACAAGCCGGAGACGCGCTTAAAAATTATCAACACTTTTACTTTGTCCGTTTTTCAGGCGACTTAGCAAAGCGGCTGAATATAGAAGCCGCCTTAAGTCTTAACTATTATAAATATGCTTACAAAGGTCTTTTCCCAGAGACCAATGATCAGTATCAAATAGTGGATTTTAAACCAACGTGGATGCCGAGGGTGGCAGCCTCTTATTTAATTACGCCAGCTATCAGCTGGAGAGCTTCTGTTGGAAGAGGCTTTTCTCCACCTACTACTGCGGAAGTAAGATCCTCGGATAAAATTATTAACACCGCATTACAGCCGGAGACAGGTTGGAACAAAGAAACCGGCGTCAGATGGCAGAGCAGCAGCAATAGATTCCAATTGGATATTTCAGTGTTCAGCTATCGAATGCAGGATGCGATCGTACGTTTAAGCAATGAAAATGGAGAAGAGTTTTTTACCAATGCAGGAGGCGTTAAACAACGGGGTGTGGAGGCCGCTGTAAGTGCGTGGATCTTACAACCCGATACGCATCGGTTTATTAATGGATTGCGTCTTTCAAGCAACTTTACATGGAGTCACTTTAGGTTTGATGATTACCGCGATAATGGAAATAACTATTCCGGGAATAAACTAACAGGAGTACCCGGAGAGACTGTAGTGAGCGGAATGCACATACTTTTCCCAAAAAAATTCAGTTTTTATCTTCAACATAATTATACCTCTTCCATCCCTTTGAACGATGCCAATACAGCTTATGCAAAAAGATATCACTTAGTACAAAGCAAACTTAGCTGGGAAAAATCAATCTTCGGAACAACCAGACTCCAACTATTTGCTGGAATTGATAATTTATTGAACGAAAATTACAGCTTGGGAAATGACATTAATGCCTTTGGTGAGCGCTATTACAACGCAGCGATGCCACGCAATTATTATATGGGCCTGAATGTACAACTGTAATTGCTTGAGTCTAGGAAATTCGTCATATGCTTGGTAAATGGCGTAATTGTTAACTCTTTCACTTCTTTCTCAAAAAAATAAGATCTACACATTTTTTTGTTTTGATCGGATATATCGTATATTTGAAATATGTTCTACATAAGAACTAAAAAACCAGTTATAAGCAATTTTTAATAGACATTCCTTCACTACAAAAAATCCACTTTCGATTTTTTAACAAAAGTTTTGAAATACGGAATTAAGTCTATTATATTTGTTTATATGTTCTACATAATAACCAATTCCAATTAGTAAACTTAACACGATGTTATGAAGGTTCGTTTGTTATTCATTATTTTTTTGTATTGCACTGCTTTTGCAACGCAACTTGCAGTCGCACAAGACAGAAAGGTTACCGGCACTGTCAGTGGGGCTGACGGAAAGCCGTTAGAAGGGGTGACCGTCTCACTTAAGGGTTCGGCTGTAAAAGCCACCACGAATGAAGGCGGTGCATTTCGTATCGACGTTCCCTCTTCAGGTGGAACACTTGTTTTTTCAACCATTGGTTTTGAAACAAAAGAAACTGCAATCCCGGCTTCCAATGAAGTTATCATCACGCTGACCGAGACACATGAAAATTTAGATGAAGTGGTAGTGGTTGGTTATGGTACACAATCCCGCAGAACAATTACTTCGGCGATTACAAAAATTGAAGGAGAAGTTTTGCGAGACATTCCCATCAGCACAGTGGGAGAAGGATTGAGAGGAAAAGTTGCCGGCGCACGGGTGTATCAATCTAACAATACACCGGGAGCAGATGCCGTTTTTCGGATACGTGGGGGCTCGTCCATTAATAAATCAAACGATCCGTTAGTCTTGGTGGATGGAGTAGAACGAGCTTTTTCGGGGATCAATCCCAATGATGTTGAATCAATTGAAGTACTGAAAGATGCTGCTTCGACTGCCATCTATGGATCACGCGCATCCAATGGGGTCGTGCTGATTACTACGAAAAAAGGTTCAGCTTCACAAACGCCACTGATCACTTTTGACGCAAGCCTTGCATATCAGGAGCCGGAAACGCTAATTGACTTCATGAACGCGCGCGACTATATCAATACGGTAAGGCCCGCTGTGGCCTTGAGTCCGACCCCTGAGTACAACAACGCCTCGGGATATTCGGCCAGTTCGGGCAATGATGAAAATTCGCTTTATTCCACTCGATACCTAAGGGAGGGTGAAGCTGTGCCTGCAGGGTATCATTCGATGCCGGATCCATTGGATCCAAGTAAAACTTTAATCTATCAGGATAACGATTACCAATCGCTGATGTTCCGCGAAGCGCTTTGGCAAAATTACTACCTGGGTGTAGATGGCGGTAATGAATTTCTTCGCTATGCAGCGAGCGGAGGTTATACGGATGACGCGGGCGTAGCCTTAGGGACCGGTTATAAACGTTATAGTGCGCGCGCAAAGACTGATGTAAAAATATCCGATCGACTTACGCTGAACACCGTTTTTGACTTCTCATCAACACAGTCAAGTCAGTTCGAGAACCAGATGAACGTGATTGCCAGAGGCCTAGCCACTCCCCCTACCCAGAAAGTATACTATGCTGATGGACGGCCAACACCTGGCTATAATGCCAGCTCGCCAAACCCGGTTTGGTGGGACTACACACGGGATGTAGCAAATAAAGACAAACGACTTTCGTTGATTGGAGGATTAAATTACCGGATTTTAGACCAATTAAAGGCCAATGTTCAAGTTTCTAACTATAGCCATGTCACGCAATATGACTATTTTGAGAAAGCTCACGAATTCAGTGGCCTTCGGACCACTAAAGCGGAATTCGGAGAGCTGGAACGAACAAAACTGGATGCCTATCTTTCTTATGACGAGACTTTTGACAGCAAACATACCGTGTCCGGAATGGCAGGGTACTCTTATCAGGTTACAGATAATAAAGGATTTTCCGCCAGCGCCACGGGCGCTAGCTCGGATAAAGTACCCACACTTACTGCCGGGCCGAACAAAACCGGTGCGGACAGTAATTTTGACAAACAGGTCCTTATCGGTTATTTTGGGAGGTTGTCTTACAATTTTAAACAAAAATACCTGCTGATGGCCACCTTCCGAATGGATGGGTCGTCCTTATTTGCAAAAGAAAATCGCTGGGGCTTTTTTCCGGGTGTATCCGGTGGTTGGATTATGTCGGATGAAAATTTCCTAAGAGACAACCGATTGATTAACTACCTAAAGTTGCGGGCAAGTTACGGGCAAACAGGTAATAACTCCATCGGATTATACGATGCCCTGGGTCGCTTCGCCACCGATGCACGATATAACGGAAATGCGGGTATTCTGCCGAATATTATGCAAAACAGAAAACTGACTTGGGAAACCTCTACGCAGTTCGATGCAGGTTTCGATCTGAATGTTGTTAACAGTCGGATTTCAATCAGCGCCGATTATTTCAACAAAATCACGGAAGATCTTCTTTTCAGCATGGAGCTGCCCAATACTTCCGGGTTTAATAATGTGCAAACCAATGTCGGTAAGGTACGGTTCTATGGTTATGATCTTGAATTGTCATCACGAAACATTCAGACGGATGCCTTTTCGTGGGATTCTAAGCTTACCTGGAGCTTTGTCAAGAATAAAGTACTTGAATTGCCCGACAATGGCCGTGATCGGAATCGTATCGGTGGAATCACTTTATCGGATGGGACAGCTTATGGTGGTACGGCTGAAGGGGAACCTTTGTATAGATATTACGGTTATATGGTAGATCATATCCTTCAAAACGCCGAACAAGCGGCAAATGCACGATATGATGAGAGCGCTCGAGGCTGGGATCCTGCAGATGGAAAGAGCGTTCGCGGACGCAAGCTGCCCGGCGACTATGAATGGGTGGATCGTAACGGTGATGGACGAATCAATAATATGGACCAATTTGAGCTAGGCGTAACGGTGCCACACACTACCGGTGGATTGAACAACTCCTTTTCTTACAAAAACTTTAGTCTAAATATCTTTGTGGATTGGGCATTGGGTCATTCCATCAACCATAATGCGTATATGCGCTATTTCATGAATACCTTCGCCAACAATTATACACTTGTGGACAGAGTGAAGGAGACATGGAAGCAAGAAGGCGATGACACGAAATATGCCCGGTTTACGGCGAACGATCCGGATGCCGGTAATTCGAACTTTTCGAGAACGTCTAACGTCTTCAATTACAAAGGAGACTACCTCTGTATCCGGGAAGTAACCCTACAATATCGTCTACCCGAGAGCGTTTTCAGCAAATTGGGGGTAAAAAGCATGGTTCTTACCCTTTCCGGCAATAATCTGCATTATTTCTCCGCTGTGCGGGGCACGGGCATTTCACCGGAAGTAGGCGCTTCTACTACGTATAGTAATGCCAGTGGCAGTGCATATTACAACTATCCTCCAATCAGAAGATTTTCGATTGGCGCTAAAATCACCCTGTAAATCTAAACATTATGAAAATCAAACGATATTATCTAATCTCTATAATGGTCAGCTCGCTCGTAATGCAAGCATGCCATGACAAATTGGATGTTGATCAAAAAAGCGCTATTACAGCCCCCGCCATGTGGGCGGATGAAGGGGATGCCACTGCGGCAATGTATGGCGTGTACAATAAAATGCGTTCCTCTTTTGCGGATGCTTATATTTTCTGGGGAGAGTACCGATCTGGCCTATGGGGAAAGGGTTTAGCCACCAATGCAACTTATAGTGACCCGTTTACCAATCAATTGAACAGTTCACACACGCATGCTAACTGGCAAAACCTGTATACGACAATCAACGATTGCAATCTTATCCTGAAATATACGCCTACCATTTCCTTTGCTGACGAAGCAGACAAGAACAAGGTACTAGCCAACGCGCTATTTGTTCGCGCGTTTTGTTATTACTGGATTGGCCGCGTTTGGGGAGATGCGCCTGTATTAATCGATGGATTCGAGTCCGGTGAACAAGAAGGCCTCTATCCTTCCCGAGAGCCCGCCGACCGTGTGTTCGAGCAGGTGAAAGTCGACCTGGAAGCGGCTAATTCGCTCATGCCTGAAAACGTGACCGACCGCAATTTAGCATCAAAGGGAGCGATCAATCTATTGCAAGCAGATTACTATTTGTGGATCGCTAAGGTGAGGAACGGAGGTGATGCAGCCTTAAATTCAGCAAAGCAAGCCATTGATGTCGTTTTGAACAACTCCAATTATACATTAATGAATGATTTTTCAAGTGTGTTCAAAAACAAACTTAACCAAGAAATCATATTTGCATGGAGCTTTGTAATGGATGAGTATACAGGCGGCTATCCTGCGGATCACCTAGTACCTTTACAATACATATCGGCACAATACATAGAAAATCCGATTAAGGTAGGTAGTCATCAACAATGGATTTTCTTAACGGATGAATATAAGGACTTCCTGTCGGAAAATGCAGATGATCAACGGACAAACGTAAGTTTTGAAACTTTTTTTGATGAACCGAAGAATGCAACTTTTCAATGGATCAATAAGTATGCGGGTAGCTGGCAGAATCAAACTCGCGTTTTTGATTCGGACATTATCGTTTACCGATACGCGGATGCCTTACTGATGAGTGCCGAAATTGAAAACGCTTTGGGTAATTCAGCCCTGGCGATTGAACGGCTTAACGCCGTTAGCCTACGAGCTTATGGTATAGCTAATTTTTATCCTACTATATTATCAAAACAGCAAGTAGATCGGGCGATTCTGGACGAACGGAAGAAAGAGTTCGTAGCTGAAGGGAAAATCTGGTGGGATCTGATTCGATTTGGTGTTGTGTTCAGCGATGTTCCTAGTTTAGTAGGTCGCGAAAACGAACAGAATATTCTCCTTTGGCCGGTTCACAACAACTCGATTAACACGAATCCCAACATTATCCAAACACCTGGCTATTAATACAAGTATAAAAATAATCTACTTTTGAGTTAATCGCTAAATTAGAGGGTATGATGTCCGAGATCAAGAAAATGACTACAGTTATCATTACTATGCTGGTATTGATGGTAGTTCCAAATCTTTATGCACAAATATTACCGCGGTCGACAACTGCTAAAAAAGTCAATGTTTTATTTATAGCCGTTGATGATCTAAGAAGTCAGTTGGGATGTTATGGTGATTCAGTGATCATAACGCCTAACATTGACCGTTTAGCAAAAAATGGCATTGTTTTTAACAATGCCTATTGCCAACAAGCTGTTTGCGGGCCTTCGCGTGCCTCTTTATTAACTGGACGACGGCCTGATGTAACGAAAGTTTGGGACTTAGAGACCCACTTCCGCAAGGCCCTTCCAAATGCAGTTACACTACCGCAATATTTTAAAGAAAACGGCTATCAATCGCTGTGTGTTGGTAAAATTTATCATGATCCTGCAGCTTCGCAAGATTCGATTTCATGGTCGGCTCCTGAGATCATGGCAGTAACGGGTACTGTTGGACATAAATATGTGCTTAAAAAAAACAGCAAAGCCAAGGGGAAAGCGGCAGCTGTCGAATGTGTAAATGTACCTGATAGTGCATACGTTGATGGTATGGTATGTAATGCTGCCATAAAAGTTCTTAGAGAGATTAAAGATAAACCCTTTTTTCTAGCGGTAGGATTTCGCAGGCCGCATTTACCTTTTACGGCTCCAAAAAAATATTGGGATTATTATAAACGAGATGAAATCCCTATGCCACAACAGCCTGCACCGCCTCAAAATGTACCTGAAATTGCCTTACATAATTCCACAGAACTGAGAGGTTATACAGACGTTCCGGACGAAGGACCAATACCTCCGGATAAAATTCGTCAATTACGCCATGGCTATTATGCCAGCGTCACGTATACCGATATGCAAATCGGTAGACTGTTAGATGAACTGAACAAGCAAGGTTTAATGGATAACACGATCATTGTGCTTTGGAGCGACCACGGTTATCACTTGGGTGAACTCGGTCTTTGGTGCAAAAGCACGAATTTTGAGTCGGATACCCGCATCCCATTGATCATTTCCGCACCTAATATCAAAAATAAAGGTGTATATACCGATGGCATTGTGGAGTCGGTCGACCTGTACCCCACCTTAGCTCAACTGGCAGGTTTGTCCATTCCCGACGAATTAGACGGGCTCAGCATGGTTCCATTAATGGAAGCTCCGGAAAGACCTTGGAAAAAGGCGGCCTTTAGCCAATTTCCACGCCCCTGGATGTATAAAAACCTACCTAGGGTGATGGGTTATTCGGTACGTACAAAAGATTTTCGTTATACCGAATGGCGTAATTTTAAAAATGGCACGATTGAATTCACAGAACTTTATCGTTATCAAGCAAATGGCCGATTAGAAGAAAAAAACTTAGCGGCAATGAAGCAATACGATAACATAAAGATCACACTGAAACAGTTGTTAGATGACGGATGGCAGAAAGCACTTCCGGTTAAAAATCGATAGATTAAGAACCATGAGTATTTACAAAATATCATTACTAATTTATGTGTTTGGCATTTTTTTCCATCTGTCTATGGCTAAACCGGTTATCCAAATTGAACAGACACAATTTCAAGTTCCAATTTTAATTGGAAAACCGGTAAACCCGGTACTTCGGATCAAAATTACCATAGAGGGCACAAAACCGCATCAGCTTAAAGCTCTCTCCTTGCAAACACAAGGCACAACAGCTATTCAAGATTTAAATACTGTAGAGGTATACTATACAGGCAAAGACACGCTGTTGAACAAAATGTCGACAGCACTGAAGCTCTTCGGTAAAAAAGCCAATCCTAAAGCCAATATAACCCTAGAGGGTGATACGGAACTAAATCCGGGAATACATTATCTTTGGGTCACCTGTCGTCTTACTGATCAAGCCAATTTGCTACATAAAATAGCTTTCCAATTAGAAGATGTACACTTTAATGAATCCACCGATGTGAGAATAACCGACCGTCCAATAATGGAACAACGCATCGGCATTGCCATACATCAGCGCATGGAAAATGGCATACATACCGCACGCATTCCTGGTTTGGCTGTCACTCCCAAAGGGACTTTGCTTGCCATTTTTGATGCCCGCAGAGAAAGCTCTCGCGACTTACAAGGAGATATAGATATCGGTCTCCGTCGAAGTACCAATGGTGGACAAACCTGGGAGCCTCTAACAATTGCAATGGATATGGGCAAATGGGGAGGCTTACCGGAAAAATTTAATGGTGTATCAGATGCATGCATACTTGTTGACAAAAACTCAAATACCATTTACATTGCAGCATTGTGGATGCACGGTATTATCGACAAAGATGGACAGTGGGTAAAAGGTTTAAAGGAAAACAGCGACCATTGGAACCATCAATGGAAAAACAAGGGCTCTCAACCTGGATTCGGGATAAAGCAAACATCACAATTTATGCTGGTTAAAAGTACCGATGACGGTAAAACTTGGAGCAAACCGCTGAACATTACAAAAATGTGTAAAAAGAAAGATTGGTGGCTCTTTGCTCCGGCACCTGGTAATGGCATTGTATTGAACGATGGTACACTGGTTTTTCCCACTCAGGGTCGTGATTCTTTAGGCACGCCATTTTCAACCATCACATATAGTAAGGATAGCGGAAAAACATGGCAAACCGCCAAAAGAGCCTTAAATGAGGTAGCGACGACTGAATGCGCCGTTGTACAACTTGCAGACCGATCGCTTATGCTCAATATGCGGGCTAATAAAAACAAAGGCGAGATAGGCTCCAACAACGGCCGGGCCGTTTGTGTAACCCGTGATATGGGCAAGACATGGACTCAACACCCAAGCGCTTTTCATGCACTGCCCGAACCGGTTTGTATGGCGAGCTTGTATAAACATTCGTTTATGGATGCAGGAAAACAACGGCATCTTTTACTGTTTTCCAATCCAAACTCAAAAACGGATAGAGATCACTTAACGATTAAAGTTAGCACTAATGACGGCCAAACATGGCCACAAAAATACTGGGTGCTTTTGGATGAATGGAAAGGCAGAGGATATTCGTGTATTGCCGCTGTGGATGAACAACATATTGGTATTTTATATGAAAGTAGTCAAGCCGATATGGTCTTTCAAAAAATAGCTGTAAGCGAATGGCCTGAAAAATAGCCATCATCACGTTAAAAATCGTGAATTTTAATGAGAAACTCTCTTAGGTGTGCCTTGCTGAAGATATCGCAATATGTACTGTGCTACTTTTGTTGATGCGCCAGGCAGGCCCATCCGTTCATGCAGCGACTTGTATTGCGCAAGCATCTCTTCCCGATAAGCCTTATTGTTCAGTAATTGATCCAATTCTTCGGCAATGGTATGATGATTAGCTTCCTTTTGTATCAATT
>Ga0079224_100000909_pt1 | contig 31923 bp, 28 predicted proteins | sample Stecom2015_FD_80414 | JGI IMG/M metagenome (GOLD analysis project Ga0079224, IMG submission 80414) | Agricultural soil microbial communities from Utah to study Nitrogen management - Steer compost 2015 | ecosystem: Environmental > Terrestrial > Soil > Agricultural land | place: USA: Utah... | reverse complement strand
TTTTACCCCACGCAGGAATGAGGAGGGATTCGTCCTGCCAGTTGAGGACATGTACGTAAACCTTGTTGCCCTTCTGAGTAGTAACGCCCCAGTTGCGCGCTGAAACAGGACCTCCCTGGGTTTCATAAATCGTTTCGCCATTTTTTTTGAGCCATTCACCCATTTGTTTGAGCAGCGTCACGTGGTCCGGCTGAATCTTGCCATTCGGCATCGGGCCGACGTTCAGTAAAAAGTTGGCATTATATCCAGCTGCTTTCACAAGGTACTGGATGAGATCTTTCAGCGATTTGTTGCGATTGTCTCTCAGGTTGAAACCCCACGAGTTGTTTATCGTCTCACAGGTTTCGAGCGGGAGATTTCCGATTTTCGAATCGCCGGAAAAGCCGGTGGTATTGTGTCCGGGCAAGTCCTTTTCGAACATTTGAAAATCTTCACCTTCAAAAGGAGGCAGGTGATGGTTACTTCCAACGAGGGCAGAAGGCTGGAGTTTATGGATCAGCGAGTACGTTTTCTGCAGGCGCCAATCGGCATCGGGCTTGTCCCACATTCCGTCAAACCATATTCCTCCAATCTCACCATAGTTGGTGAGCAGTTCAGTAAGCTGCGCATCCATGTAGTCCAGGTAGCGATCCCAGTTACCGCTGTTGGGGCGTTCTGTATGCGTGCCTGTACGGCCACGAGGGTAGTAGTCGGGATGATGCCAGTCGAGTTGGGAGTGATAGAAGAACAGCTTGATGCCCTGGCGGTGACATTCGTCCGCAAGCATCTTAAGAACGTCTTTCTTGTATGGCGTGCGATCGACGATATCGTAGTCCGACACCTTGCTGTCGAACATCGCAAAGCCGTCGTGATGCTTACTGGTAATGGTGATGTACTTCATACCTGACTCGCGGGCCAGGTCCACCCACTCTTTCGGATCAAATTCGATAGGATTGAAGAATGAAGGCAACTTTTCATAGGTGGCAATTGGAATTTGCTGGTTGTTCATCACCCATTCACCGTCCCCTAATACACTGTACACACCCCAGTGGATGAAAAGCCCGAAGCGTGCCTTCTGGAACCACTCACGCGCAGCGAGATTTTCCGCGGTTGGTGTGTACGTTCCCTGTGCATTAATAAATGAAACAACACACAAGAGAAGGCTGACAACCAAAAGGTTTTTGACGGGCTTCATGGGGATTTGATTAAATTGCACAGTTACAAATTTAAAAGAGAAGATGAGATACGAAAGCATTGGCAAAGAACTCTTTGTTCTCAACCGCAAGCGACTACTGAAAGAAATACCACGCAATTCAGTTGTTGTTGTCAATGCGAATGATGTAATGCCAACCAATGCGGATGGTACAATACGCTTTCGTCAGAACAGCGACTTGTTCTATCTCACCGGTGTCGATCAGGAAGAAACAATCCTGGTATTGGCCCCGGGATTTCCCGACAAGAAATACCGCGAGGTTCTTTTTATTCGAGAGACCAACGAAGAAATCGCGACATGGGAAGGACAAAAGCTCACGAAGGAGCAGGCGATGGAAACTACCGGAATAAATACAGTGGTGTGGACTTCCGAATTCCCGCGACTGTTCAACCTCATCATGCTGGCTGGCGATGTTGAACAAGTATATCTCAATACCAACGAGCATTACCGCGCAACGATTGAGGTGGAGAGCCGCGACATGCGATTCATCGAATGGTGCAGGCGCAAATATCCGCTGCATCGCTACGCGCGTCTTGCGCCAATCATGCACAGATTGCGCAGCGTGAAGTCGAAACGTGAACTCGAGCTCATGCAACGCGCTGTGGACATCACAGAGAAAGGGTTCAGACGTGTATTGAAATTTGTCAAACCCGGCGTGAAAGAGTATGAGATTGAAGCTGAATACATGCATGAGTTCCTGCGGGAAGGATCGCGGGGATTTGCATACGAGCCAATCATCGCATCTGGCGCAAACTCCTGTGTTCTGCATTACATCCGCAATGATCAGGTGTGCCGCGATGGCGATATACTCCTCCTTGACGTGGGCGCGGAATACGCAAACTACAACGCCGACCTGACGCGCACGATCCCGGTGAACGGCAGGTTTTCATCGCGACAAAAGGAGGTGTACAACGCCGTACTCCGCGTTCAACGCAAAGCCATCAGCATGCTTGGACCTGGCGTACAGTACTACGAATATCACAGGGAAGTCCAAAAGATCATGGAAGCGGAATTGATTAAGCTCAAGCTGATAGACAAAACCGATCTTCGTCGCCAGGATCCGTCCCGGCCGCTGTTCATGAAATACTTTATGCATGGAACCGGTCATATGCTGGGACTTGATGTGCACGACGTGGGCAACATGTACAATCGAATGGAGCCCGGAATGGTGTGGACGGTGGAACCGGGCATTTACATTCGGGAGGAGGGGCTCGGCGTGAGAATAGAAAACAATGTTGTGATCACTCAGAAGGGAACACACGATCTCATGAAGAATATCCCCGTTGAAGTCGAGGAGATCGAAGAGTTGATGAACACCTGATCTACCTAAACCAACTTCCGCAAGCAACCGGTGCCTGAGCGTGTCGAAGGCAGCGAATACCGATTTAATACTTAACTTTAATCAAATACTCAGGTTCTGGTCGGATGGCCCTGCGAATTCTCATCGGTATAGCATTCCTTTTCGCATTAAGCGAAGCGAAGGCGCAGGAGTTCTGGATAATGCCCGATAAGTTCCAGTATAAACCCGGAGACACAATCAAGATCCGATTCAATGTTGGGGAAAACTTCGTTGGGGAAACGTGGAACCTCCGGATGGAGCGTATTCGTTCCGTGTCGTTGCACACTAAATTGGGAGTGATGGACATAAAGGCCAGCGCGCGCACGGGAGAAAGAGATCACTTTTTGATTCCGGCGGCGAAGGCAGGAACGTACCTCATTACTATGGAGGGCGAAAATGCTTTCGTTGAATTACCACCGGATCGCTTCAACGCCTACCTTAAAGAACATGCATTGGATAATGTCCTTGAGCTTCGCAGGAAAGCCAACGCTGAAGATCAACCGGGCAGGGAGCAGTACCGCCGCATCGCGAGCCTGATGGTTCAGGTGGGAGACGCACGGGACGAAACGTACAAGAAGGTTACAGGCCTCCCGCTGGAGATCATTCCGGGCAAGCATCCATCGGAAATCAAGAAAGGCGACATGGTGCCGTTTAAGATACTGTTCAACGGCAAGCCGGAATTCGGTGCGAGGGTTTTTGTTTGGAATAGCAAAAACAACAAAGTCTTCAACCAGCCAATCTATTCACAGCAGGACGGCACCATCGACGTGAGGATTTTCAATGACGGCGACTGGATGATCAGCGTCGTAAAGATGGTGCCGGTGAGTACTCCGAAAGCCGATTGGCAAAGTTTCTGGAGTTCACTTGTGTTTCATGTCGCGGAATAGCCGGCGGATCAGTTCTAAAATTCAGGTTCGTTGCAATTTGCAATCCTACTGCAAAATCGTCCCATTTTTGAATGGGATATCCGGAATTTACTGATTCCTCGAAGTTTATACGGCGAAGCTTTCGCCGCATCCGCAGGTGCGAGAAGCGTTGGGATTGATAAACTGGAATCCTTTTCCGTTCAGACCGTCGGAAAAATCCAGCGTAGTCCCTACCAGGTATAGGAGACTTTTCTTGTCTACCAGGATGCGGATGCCTTTATCTTCAAAAACCTGATCTGCGGCTTGGATTTGGTCGTCAAAATTCAGGTCGTACATGAGTCCGGAACAGCCACCGCCCTTCACAGATACGCGGATATTGTGGTCGGGGCCGCGTCCTTCCTCCCGGCGCAATTCAATGATTCTATCTCTGGCTTTTTCTGTAACGGTTATCATGGTGGTGATGACACGCCAAAGCGTGATTTATTGCCTGAAAACTAACGGAATACCCAAAAAGTTTCAATCTTGAACTACAAAGATAGCCATTTATGAAAAGATTGGAACATATCGGTATCGCCGTACGGGACCTGGATGAGGCTAATGCGCTGTTTGAGAAGCTGCTTGGCTGTTCGCACTACAAGGTGGAAGAGGTGCCCTCGGAAGGGGTGCGCGTGTCGTTCTTCAACGTTTCAGGGGTAAAATTCGAACTGCTCGCCCCGACGCGACCCGATTCGGCCATTTCCAGGCACATTGAGAAACGCGGCGAGGGTGTTCACCACGTCGCTTTCGAAGTGGATGATCTTGAACAAGCCATCGCCGACCACGAAACCATGGGGTTTGCACCGATCAATCCGGTACCGTCACCCGGTGCAGACAACAAGCGAATCTGTTTTCTTCACCCCAAAAGTACCGGAGGCGTGCTGGTCGAACTATGCCAGGAACGGGCCGTTAGCGGTTCCGCCGGTCGTTGAATTGAAGCGCGTTGTAATATTTAAGCTTTTTCTTTCCCTCACGGGTTTTGTACGCTGGCTTTGGGCCACATGCGCCAAGAACGAACACGACTGCAACGAGAAGGGCAAAAAATCGTCTCATGGGATCTCCTTCATATATGCGAAAGTTACGCCAAAAAGGGCGCATTCCGGGAAGAGCGTTAGTTTTGCTGCACAATTGAAGTTTTTTACACCGTAAACCCGTCGTATGTCATCAAACCGAATGGAAATCAGCGAGTTAGGCGAGTTCGGACTTATCGACCGAATTGCCGGAAATGCGCGCAGGGAGAATGCAAGTACGATAGCAGGGATCGGCGATGACGCTGCCGTAGTGGACTGTGGTGGCAACGACCACGTTCTGCTGGCCACAGACATGCTCCTCGAGGGCATTCATTTCGACCTCGCCTATGCGCCGCTGCGGCATGTAGGGTATAAGGCCGTTGCGGTAAATGTTTCTGACATCGCCGCCATGAACGGCAAGGCCGAGCAGGTTACGGTAAGCATCGGCCTCAGCAATCGCTTTTCCGTGGAGGCTGTGGACGAACTCTACGCGGGAATCAAAGCGGCATGCGATAATTATGGTGTCGACCTCGTCGGAGGAGACACCACCTCGTCTCGCGTGGGTCTGGTGATCTCCGTGACTGCAATGGGCCGTGCGCACAAGGACAAGATCGCGTATCGCAGCGGTGCGCGTAAGTCGGATATCATTTGTGTCACAGGCGACCTGGGCGCCGCATATCTTGGCCTCCAGGTCCTTGAGCGCGAGAAGCAGGTGTTCCTGGCCAATCCCAACATGCAGCCTGCCCTCGATAAATACGAATACCTCGTGGGACGCACGCTAAAGCCGGAAGCCCGCACCGACATCGTATTTGAAATGGCTGAGAAGGGCGTAGTGCCCACTTCCATGATCGATGTTTCGGACGGACTTGCTTCAGAACTCCTTCACTTGAGCAAACAATCCGGTGTCGGCATTCGAATCTTTGAAGACAAGGTTCCCATCGACAACCTGACGTACGACACTGCCCTCGAGTTCAAACTCGACCCCATCACCTGCGCCCTGAATGGTGGGGAAGATTACGAACTCCTGTTCACCATCTCGCCAAGTGATCATGAAAAAATCCGCCTGCACCCCGACATCCATTTCATTGGTTATGTGCATGAGGATAAGAATCAGAATGTGATGATCTCAAAGCAAGGAACAGTGGTGCCGTTGACTGCACAGGGATGGAGCCATTTTAGCAGGCAGTAGGTAATGGGCGGTAAGCAGTAAGGTAGAGACGTAGCAGACTACGTCTCTACAACGCCGTGCAGTTAAAACGCGACAACTAATCTTCGGGATAAGGAATGTACAGGAACCGTGTTAGCTGTTGATCGATCACGAAGAGACAACAGTATTCATCCGGATCTTTGTAGGTTTCTATGAAACGTTGACGAAACATTTCCTCCACCAGCCCGCGCTGGACAAACTCGTCAAGGAAGGAGGCGTAATAATTCCAGGTGTTGCCCATGGATTCCTTCTCGATCAACATTAGCCCGACCGGTTGTTCTTCTTTACACATGGGGAATATCGGGTAGTCGAAGCCTCTTCTCCTGATCTGGTACGAAGCTTCCCTGAGGTTATCACAAACCTTTACGAAGTCGCCCGAGATTGTTCCCAGGTATTTGCCATCAAGTTCCGGATCGTTTTCCATTGGAATTCTTTCTTCTTTCGTCCACATGTCAATATCGCCAATAAGGTAACCCATTTCTGTTATCATCGTACTACTGCGCGCGGAACTCGTGAACAAAGCGCGCGAGCTCCGGAAAGAACTCAGTGAATTCTTCCTTGAAACTATTGTAATGCGCGCGAAGGAGCCGCGTGGCCGTTTCCATGCCCGACTCATAAGGCGTGCGTGCTGCCATCCCGTTCAGCGCACGCTGAATCCCTTCGATGTTCGCATAGCTCACCAGCCAGTTGCCGCGTATCATATGCGGTAGCATGTCTTTTACTCCCTGGGGCAACACCTCGCGATAGGACTCAAGGAGTCTGTATACACTGGCGGCATACAACGGGAGCGGCTCACGATGGTAGCGGTTCCAGTTAGCCGCCAGAAAATGATCGTAAAACATGTCGGCCACCACCGGCGAATAGTGCCGCAGTTCCGGCCGGAGTCGCTGCTTGCTGCGATCCACAACCGGATGCGCGTCGGTAAACTCGTCTATGGCGCGGTGCAACTCAATACCGGCAGCAATGCCGGGTCTGAAGCGCTCCCTCAGTTTCCTTCCTTTCACAAAATCCCCAATAAAATTACCCACCATGACCTCGGGATCATCGCCGGACAGATACAGATGGGCCAGGAAGTTCATTGTCAAAATTATGTTTTGCCGAACACATCGGCACTATCCAGTACAACAAACGGCCCGAGTGTGAGTTCACCTGTTGGAATATCAGCAGGGATTTTACAATTTCCGAGCCGTAAAAAAAGGCTATGACTGCATTAGAGAAGGTAAAGTTGCTGGTGAGCCTGGCCGCAATCGATGGAACGATAGCGGATCGGGAAAAGAACTACATTGTTAACATCGGGTTGGCAAATGGAGTGTCAGCCGAAGAGATGGATCAGATTGTGAACCGTAGACATGACATCGTAGTGCCCTCCAACCTGAGCGACTCGGAAAAGTTCGATTTCCTCTTCCATCTCGTTCAGCTGATGAAGATTGACGAGAAGATGTATAAGGAAGAATTACTGTTTTGTTCAACCATCGCGGAAAAACTCGGCTACAAAAAAGAAGTGATGTTCGATCTGATGCTGAATGTTAAAGCCCATGATATGGACGATGCCGAAAAACAAAAGCTCGAAGCAGAAACAAAGAAATACCTCGTCAAATGATCCGGCTCGGGGGTCGGCAAGCGCTGGTTTCTGCCAAAAATCCTTAGAACGGGCTCCAAAATGGGCCATTTCATCCCGTCATGATCGGCAAATAATATCTACTTTTGCAGTTCTTAAATCCTGAGGAGTAGGACCGGGTATGGAAAACATCCGCAATTTCTGCATTATCGCTCATATCGACCACGGTAAAAGTACCCTGGCGGACCGCCTGCTGGAGTACACCGGCACGCTCAGCGAACGCGAAATGCAGGACCAGGTCCTCGACAATATGGACCTGGAGCGCGAAAAGGGCATAACGATCAAGGCCCATGCGATCCAGATGAATTACCGGCGTGATGACCAGACCTACATCCTCAACCTTATCGACACTCCTGGTCACGTGGACTTCTCCTATGAAGTGTCCCGTGCCATCGCGGCTTGTGAAGGCGCCCTCCTGATCGTTGACGCCAGCCAGGGAATTGAGGCACAGACCATTTCCAACCTGTACCTGGCGCTGGAACACGACCTGGAAATTATTCCGGTCATGAATAAGATCGACCTTCCTCACGCAAATCCCGATGCGGTGGCGGATCAGATTGTGGACCTCATTGGCTGCAAACGCGAAGACATCATCGCGGCCAGTGCCAAGGAGGCAATCGGCATTCGCGAAATACTTGATGCCGTCGTCGATAGAATACCTCCGCCAAAGGGCGACCCCAACGCGCCGCTCCAGGCGATGATCTTTGATTCAGTGTATAACTCCTTCCGGGGTGTGGAGGTGTACTTCAGAGTATTCAACGGCACCATACGCGCGCGCGATGTTGTTCAGTTCGTCGCGACCAGGCGCGTGTATGACGCTGATGAGATTGGCATCCTCAAATTACAGCAACAACCGGTAAATGAGATCAGCGCTGGTAACGTGGGTTACCTGATCTCCGGAATCAAGGTTGCGAGCGAAGTCAAGGTGGGGGACACCATCACCCACGTTGATCGGCCGGGCGAGCCCATCAAAGGTTTCGAGAACGTGAAGCCTATGGTGTTCGCGGGAATTTATCCGGTTGACACGTCGGAGTTTGAAGAGCTCCGCGCTTCAATGGAAAAACTTCAGCTCAACGACGCGTCGCTTGTATGGGAACCGGAGACGTCCGCGGCATTGGGCTTTGGATTTCGATGCGGATTCCTTGGGATGCTCCACATGGAGATCATCCAGGAACGCCTGGAACGCGAGTTTGGCATGACGGTAATCACAACTGTGCCGTCTGTGCAATTCCGGGCAGTAATGACCGACGGATCGGTCAGGTTGATCAACGCGCCATCAGAAATGCCTGACCCGACGCGGGTGGATCACATCGAAGAGCCATTCATACTCGCACAGATCATTACGAAATCGGAATACATTGGTCCCATCATGGGACTGTGCATGGACAAGCGAGGGATTCTAAAGAACCAGCATTACCTGACTACTGACAGGGTAGAGCTGAGTTTTGAGATGCCGCTTTCTGAAGTTGTCTTCGACTTTTTCGACAAGCTCAAGACCATTTCACGCGGCTATGCTTCGCTCGACTATCACCTCATCGGTTTCCGTGAGTCCGACATGGTGAAGCTTGATGTGATGCTCAACGGTGACAGAGTGGACGCACTATCTGCTATCGTTCACCGCTCCAAGGCATACGATTGGGGGAGGAAGCTTTGCGAAAAGCTAAAGGACCTCATCCCCAGACAGATGTTCGAGATTGCGATTCAGGCGGCCATCGGTCAGAAGGTTATTGCCCGCGAAACGGTGAAGGCGTTGCGCAAGAACGTGTTGGCTAAGTGTTACGGTGGTGACATCTCGCGTAAGCGAAAGCTCCTGGAAAAACAGAAGAAGGGTAAAAAGCGCATGCGACAGGTCGGCAACGTCGAAATCCCTCAGGAAGCCTTCATGGCCGTCCTGAAAATAGATTAGTGTACGATCATTGATGACTATTATTTATTAATTTATTCAACTCACCGTAAAGCCACTAGTGTTTTACGGCATTCACTCATTGAATTATGGTAACCTCTACGACCTACACCAGGATTGACGGCAAAAAGATTTCGGCGGACATCAAGGAAGAGATCAGGCTCCGCGTTGAGGAGCGAAAAGCTCAGGGAAAGAAAGTACCGCATCTTGCTATCATTCTGGTTGGTGACGATGGCGCAAGCCAAACCTACGTAGACAACAAGGTCAAGGCTTGCAAGTCAGTTGGCTTTCATTATACCATGATGCGGTTCGCTGACACCATCAGCGAAGAGAAGCTGATGAAACACATCGATCACGTTAACAATGATGATGATGTGGATGGCTTTATCGTGCAGCTTCCCTTGCCCGAACATATTTCAGTGGAGAAGATTACCGAGATGATTCGTCCCGACAAGGACGTGGATGGTTTTACGAATCAGAATTTCGGAAGCATCATATCCAAAAATCCGTTGCTCATGCCTGCGACGTCATATGGTGTGATGGAACTCCTGCGTCGCTACAACATTGAAACGGAAGGGAAGCACGCCGTGGTCGTTGGTGCAAGCCGAATCGCAGGTGCTCCGTTAAGCATGATGCTTACGCATATGGGCAGAGCAACAGTCACGATCTGTCACAAATACACGAAAGACCTGGCTTCCCATACACGGGCCGCGGATATCCTGCTCGTGGCTGTGGGTAAGCCCGGATTGATTACTGCCGATATGGTTAAAGAAGGCGCTGTTGTGATTGATATCGGTACCACCCGGGTGGAGGGTCCTCAATACCCTAAAGGATGGGCAATTCTTGGGGACGTGGACTTCAAGAATGTTGCGCCCAAGTGCTCGTACATCACGCCGACGCCGGGCGGCGTCGGACCCATGACGATTGCCTCTCTGCTGCTGAACACCCTGCGGGCAACGGAGTTGAGAAATCCCTGACCTTCGTTGCGCTTGGCTTATCATCCAAACGATATTGACACCATGCCTTCCATGAGCGCGCATCCTGCCGATATGTTACCGCTTATGGAGGAATTTTATTCCATCCAGGGCGAAGGGTATTATCAGGGTCATGCCGCATGGTTCATTCGCCTGGGCGGATGCGATGTGGGCTGCGTTTGGTGCGATGTTCCTGAATCGTGGGATGCCAGCCGTCATCCTGTCACGAGTATTGATGAAATGGCCTCCCATGCGGCGGCCAGTGGAACACGTATTGTGGTTGTTACGGGTGGCGAGCCGGCGATGTATGATCTTGGAGCCCTGACGGCGCGACTAAAGGAGAAAGGATTGCGTACACACATTGAGACCTCCGGTGCATACGCGCTGACCGGCACATGGGATTGGGTGTGCCTTTCTCCAAAGAAATTCAAATCGCCGGAATCTTCGGTGTTTGGCGCGGCCGATGAACTCAAGATTATCGTTTATAATAAGAGTGATTTCGATTGGGCAGAAGAACATGCAGCGCGGGTTGGTCCGTCGTGCAAACTTTTCCTGCAACCGGAATGGTCGCGGGAAAAGGAAATGCTGCCCCTTATCGTACGCTACGTTCAACAACACCCGCAATGGAGTATTTCACTCCAGATACACAAGTACATGAACATACCGTGACGTCCGGTAGCGGAACCGTTGCTGAATTCATTTCCCTCGTTAACGACTGGGGAACACGCAGGATACCATTTCTCTTCGTTACAGACTTCGAATTAAGAAAGCCCTGGGCTATTACACTCGAACAGGTTGATGCCGGCAAAATCCTTTACGACATCAACGGCTTTTCGAACGCTATTTCGTCAGACTCATCCCTGTTGCCCGCTGGCATTTTCCTACAAAAGCATCCCATATCAGAAGATACCTATCGTGAAAAATACGATAAGGTGTTGCGCCACCTTACCTATGGAGATACGTACCTGGCGAATCTTACAATCCAGACAAGAATAGAATTGCCGTGTGCGCTCAGGGATCTGTTTCATGTTTGTCGGGCGAAGTACAAACTGCTATTTAAAGACCAGTTTCTCGTTTTTTCGCCGGAAACTTTTGTGACAATTCGAGACGGGATTATTCGATCGTTTCCCATGAAAGGCACGATCGACGCGAGCCTTCCCAACGCCCGTGAAAAAATTCTGTCTGACAAAAAGGAGCTTGCTGAGCATGTCACCATAGTGGATTTGATCCGAAACGACCTCAGTCAGGTGGCTACCCAGGTAACCGTGCCGAGGTTTCGGTATGTTGATGAGATCAGGACAAGCGGAAAGAATCTATTGCAGGTGAGTTCAGAGGTGGCAGGTCGATTGCCCGATGACTATCGCTCGCGATTGGGAGAAATTCTTGTAGCACTTCTTCCGGCAGGATCGGTAAGCGGTGCGCCTAAAGCCCGTACGCTCGAAGTAATTCGCGAAGCAGAAGGCGACGAACGCGGATATTTTACCGGCGTATTTGGATATTACGACGGCGAACGCCTCGACAGCGGTGTGATGATCCGGTATATCGAACGTCAGAACGATAATTGGGTATATCGCAGCGGCGGCGGAATTACAACGCAAAGCCAACCTGAAGCTGAGTACCAGGAGGCTATCGACAAAGTGTATGTCCCTGTTGATTGAAACGATACGGTGCCAGGATGGCGTGTTTCATAACCTGGAATACCACCAGCGAAGGGTTGATCATGCCTTCCGATCGTTATTCAAGGGCGAACCGCATAGGCTGAGCCATCTCCTTGAGTCCATACAAACTCCGTCGTCAGGATGGTGGAAATGCCGCATTGAATATGATGACGTCACAGCGCGCGTGGAGCTGATCCCTTACACGCCGCGAGGCGTTCAAACGCTTCTTGCAGTGCGCGACGATTCCATTGAATATCCGCATAAATACCGGGACAGGAGTGCCATCGACCGCTGGTTCGGCTTGCGTGGTACCTGCGATGACATCCTGATCGTCAAGAATGGTGAGATCACGGATACATCCATTGCTAACATTGCATTTCGCCGCAATGGTCAGTGGTATACGCCCGCAAATCCGCTTTTGCCCGGAACGCAGCGGCAATTTCTCATTGACATAGGAAAAATTAAGCCAATTGCGATAAGAAAGGAGGATGTTCCATCGTTCGAATCCTTCAGGCTGATCAATGCCATGGTCGGCTTTGAAGGGCCTGAACAAGCCGTGACCAACATTGTTTGGCAGTTTTAGTAGTTTTGGGGAATGAATCGGGCGGTCATTTTACTTTTTGCTGTGTCGGTCGCAGCTTCCTCTCTCTACGCGCAGCAACCGCTGAGCACGCGTTCAAAGAAGGCGATCGAATTGTACACGGAAGCTGACAATTATCGGGTTCGCGGCCAACATGAAACTGCCATCCGGCTTCTTGATCAGGCGATTGAAAAGGACAAAAACTTTGCTGAAGCATATTATCGTCGCGGGCTGGTCTATTTTACCCGCAAGGACTACAATCGCGCCATTGCGGATTTTGAAAAAGGTCTCTCGCTCACGCAGGATCCGAATCGTCAAAAGGTATACTGGTTTGATCTTGGTGAAGCCTACCTGGCGACAGGCAACTATGCAAAAGCCGGTGATATGCTTCGCAAGTTTATTGCTGTTGAAAAGCGCAACCAGCAGAAGCTGAACCGCGCGAAGACGTTGCTGAAGAGCGTAGAGTTTGCCTCTTCAGCGCGATCGTCACCATCCAACTTCAAACAGCGACAACTCAGCGATACCGTCAATGCATTTCCGCTCCAGTATTTTCCTGTGCTCACGGCAGACCAGCAGGAGTTGATCTTCACCCGTCGTCTCGGAAATTCAGGCGACGACGATGAAGACCTTGTCGTGTCAAGAAAGGATGCACAAGGAAGGTGGCAGCCACCGGTGTCAATTTCAGACAATATTAATTCAGAGTGGAACGAGGGAACGTGCACGATATCAGCGGATGGCCGGAAGTTGATCTTTACATCATGTCTCGGCCGACCGGGATATGGAAGCTGTGACTTGTTTCAAAGCGAAAAAGTCGGAGACACCTGGAGTGTGCCTCAGAATCTGGGGCCGAACGTGAACTCATCCGACTGGGAATCGCAACCGTCGCTCTCAGCTGATGGTCGCACGCTCTATTTTGTATCGGATAGATCGGGAGGTTACGGTCGTCGCGATATTTGGGTATCCTATCTGGATGAGAATAACCAATGGACGAAGGCCGTTAACCTGGGCAAGAGCGTCAACACGCAGTTCGATGAAATCTCGCCCTTCATTCACGCCAATAACAGAACACTGTACTTTGCGTCAAATGGCTTGCCCGGTTATGGTGGATATGACATTTATTATGTAGAACGCACCGGAAGCGGATGGTCCGAACCAAAAAATGTTGAGGCTCCTATTAATGATCACGAAGACCAGTTCTCGTTGTACATCACCGCTGACGGTACCAAAGGATACTATGTCCAGGAGGATGCTGGTGCGTCAAGCCGCATCATGGAGGTAACGATTCCTGAGGAAGCCCGTCTTCGGTTTCGCAGCAATTATGTAACTGGGATCGTAACTGACCGGCAAACAGGAAAACCCCTGGCTGCCGATATTGAATTGATTGACATCAATACCAATGAACGCGAGTCCGTCGTTGTTTCGGATAGCGTGACGGGTGAATACCTCATCGTCCTTACGCAGGGATCAGAATATGCGCTTTACGTGAGCAAGAAAGGATACCTCTTTCAAAGTTTGAATTTCAACTATTCGGAAGTAGAGGATTTTGAACCCATTCTGCTGAACATTCAATTAGACCGTGCCGAAGCCGGGTCGGTTTCGGTGCTGAAGAATGTATTCTTTGATACGGACCGCTATGATCTGAAGGAAAAGTCCCGAACCGAACTCCACAAGGTCATACGATTTCTCCAGGACAACCCGGAAATACGCGTGGAGATTGGTGGACACACGGACAACGTGGGATCTGACCCTTACAATCGGCAGTTGTCGGAGCGCAGAGCGCAGGCGGTGTTCACTTACCTTTCAGACAATGGCGTTGACCCTGCGCGCCTTAAGACGAAAGGATACGGACCGGATCACCCGGTGGGTGACAATGCCACCGAGGAGGGACGGCAGCTGAACCGTCGCATTGAGTTCAGGATATTGCCTTAACCCGTTTGCGGGCAACTTTGGGCTAATTTTGTTTGTAGGGTAGATTGCATTAAGGGCTTTTTTGGCGATATTTTACCGTCGATGATGCCATCAAACCGGACTGTATGAGGAGAATTCTACCGCTGATTCCCGCCCTGATACTCTTTCTCCTTCCGATTGTTCTCCAAGCGCAGCAACGCACTATTTCGGGAACGGTCACTTCTCAGGAGGATGGCAGCCCATTACCGGGTGTGAACGTCTTGCTCCAGGGTACTTCATTGGGATCAATAACTGACGTTAATGGAAGATACTCGATCGCGATACCCCAGCAAGGAGGCGTGTTGGTCTTCTCTTTCGTGGGATTCATCACCCAGGCGCGTGAGATTGGTCCGGGCGACGTGCTTGATGTCCAATTGGAAGTGGATGCGAGGCAGTTGGAGGAAGTAGTTATTACCGGTTATGGCGATCCGCAGGACAAAAGAAAGTACACAGGATCGGTTGCCCAAGTCGGATCTAATCTGATAGAAAATGTTCCGGTGGCAACGATGGATCAAATGCTGCAAGGCCGTGCCGCCGGCGTAATGGTGACGGCCAACTCAGGTCAGCCTGGAACGCCAGCTTTTGTTCGCATCCGGGGTCTCAGCTCACTGGCCAGCGTATCACCGCTTTACATTATGGACGGCGTGCCAATTTCTGCCGGTGATTTTGCAGCACTGAATCCAAATGATATTGAATCGATCAACATTCTTAAGGACGCCGCTTCTTCCTCGCTTTACGGAACGCGTGGTGCGAACGGCGTGATCGTTATCACGACGAAGCGGGGAGGCGAAGGAATCCGGATGCACTACAATGCTCAGTATGGAATCACTACGCGTACCAATGCGAAGTTCGATATGATGAACACCGCCCAGAAGATCCAGTTCGAGCGACTGATGGCGGAGTTCGGACTCTATCAGGGTGAAGTGGGAAGGATACTTCAGGACGGAAGCCTTTCTTCAGCCGAGAAGGAGCAGCGGATCGCGGAACTTGCACGGATCAACACCGACTGGACCGACGTCTTCTTCAGGGACGGCATAACACAGATGCATGAACTCAGTGCTTCCGGAGGAACGGAACGGTCAAACTTTTATCTCAGCGCGAACTATCGCACGGAGGAAGGTATTATCAAGGAGTCTGATCTGCAACGCTACTCGTTGCGTTTCAACTTCGATCACTACGCGTCTGAAAAGTTCAGTTTTGGTGTTAGCAATTCAATCGGCTATACGAAAACGAATTTCCTCCCAACGGAAACGGGCAATAACGTGAACAACCCCGTGCTCTATGCCTTCATTGCCAATCCATATACACGGGTAAAGAACCCCGACACCGGAGAATTCGAGGAAGGCCCGACTGGTTTCAACCTGGTCGAACAAATGGAGCAGAGTCACAATCGCCAGGAGCAACTCAAGATTGTGTCGGGGGCATATCTGCGGTATGAATTCATACCAGGCCTTGTTGCGAAAACGAATTGGGGGATCGACTTCAGTGAAACATTGGACGACTTCCGCATCAACGCTGGTGCCCCCAACCAATCAGGCATTACCGGGGAGCAAGGTGTGCTGACGCGCGGTTATGGACGTCTGGCGTCGATCATTGGAACAACGACGCTGCAATACGCATTCAACATTAAGCAAGATCACAACGTTCGCGTCCTCGTCGGGCAGGAGATGATGCGTGGCAACACGAATGGCTTCAGCTTTAATGGTTACGGTCTGAATGACAAGCTGAGGTCTCCCGCAGCAATTGCCGAAGGGACGGCTACCAACAACTTCATTCCTGATGTTGGAGGCTTTAATACCGATAACGCCCTGTTTTCTCTGTTTCTCGATGGCCTCTATGCGTATCGCGATCGTTTTACTGTGAGTTTTAATGTGCGTCGCGACGGCTCTTCGCGCTTTGGAACGAATAAACGTTACGCCAACTTCTATTCTGTGGGCGCAAGCTGGAACCTTATAGTCGAGGATTTCATATCGCAGTTTGCGTTCATTAACGATCTTAAGCTCCGTGCAAGCTATGGCACACAAGGTCGTCAAACGGGAATAGGCGATTTTCAGTCGCTCGCCCTTTATGGTTCCGGTTTCAGTTATGCGGGTCAGCAAGGGATCGCGCCGGTGCAGCCGGCTAACCCTGATCTCCAGTGGGAACAAACAGCGACGCTGGATATCGGACTCGATTTTTCAGTGCTCAACGAACGCATAAGCGGTACGATCGACTTTTATAACAAGCTTACGACCGACTTGTTCATCGACACGCCGCTGTCGCGTACATCAGGCTTTACTTCTCTTAACCTCAACGCTGGCGACATGAGGAACCGGGGTATTGAAGTTACGCTCCATACGCGCAACATCGTCAGAAGGGATTTTACTTGGTCGACCGATCTGAACGTCACGTTCAATGACAACGAGGTGGTGAAATTGAACTTCGAAACGGATGCCACTCGTGAGACGGGATTTCGCGAAGGCCTTCCCCTCGGCACGTTTGCGCTCGTGGAATGGGCCGGCGTAAACCCCGCAAACGGTGACCCCCTGTATCGCGACAAGAATGGCAATATCACCAATGTCTACAATGCGGATGATGCCGTTGCAAAGTTTGGAACCTGGGATCCGCCGCGATTTGGCGGACTGACGAACACCTTCACATACAAGGGTATTGAATTGTCGGTGTTCTTTTCCTTTCAGCATGGAAACAAACTGCTGAACAATCAGCGGTTCTTCAACAACAATCCGCTCAACTTCGGACAATTCAACCAGTCGGTAGAACAGTTGCGTGCCTGGAGAAATCCCGGTGACATTACGAACGTGCCGCGCGTGACGGCGCAACGGGAGTTCTCCAGTCAGGATTTGGAAGACGCATCGTTCATACGCTTGAGGAATGTAAGCCTGGCGTACTTCCTCCCGCAAAAGCTAATCACTCGAACGAAGCTCAAATCGGTGAAGATTTACCTTCAGGCACAGAACCTGTACACGTTTACCGAGTATTCAGGTTTCGACCCCGAAGACGCGGGGAGCGTTTCATTGTCGCAATACCCTGTTCCGCGGGTTTTCACAGGTGGTATTGATATCGGATTTTAATGATATGGCAGGGATGAAAAAAATATGGATGTTTGCCATCTGCCTTACGATCGGCCTGAGTTCCTGCGATGATTTCCTGGAGCTTTCACCAACCGATCTTCTTACTGACGACAACGCGCTGGTAACTCTTGACGATTTCCGGCAGGCGCTCAATGGGTGTTACAGTGGACTGACGTCCGGGGCATACTACGGTGGCGCGTACATTGTTGTGGCTGACCGAATGTCGGACGACCTGCGCCGCTCCTCGGAAAATCTCGGAGAAGGCGTACAGATGCACAGCTATACATTCAACGCAAGTACCGCCGAACCGGCGACCCTGTGGACGCAATTGTATTCGGTCATTAACCGCGCTAACATTATTATCGGGAAAATCGACGAGGTGGAGGGATCGCAAGGAGCGAAGAACTCTATCAAAGGTCAGGCGCTGTTCATCCGCGCGCTGGCGCACTTTGATCTGGTTCGCTATTTCGCTGAGCCCTATGATGCCACTCCGGACGCAAGCCACCTGGGTGTGCCAGTCATGACACAGTCCATGATAGGTCAGCCGGCACGCAATACCGTAGCCACGGTGTATGACCAGGTCATCGAAGATCTACTGAACGCGCGGAGTTTGATGGTGGAAACCGGAATCGGTCCGTACCGTGCAACGCCGCTTGCGGCCACAGCACTGCTTGCAAGGGTGTCGCTTTATGCTCACGACTGGGAAGCTGCAAAGCAGTATGCAACGGAAGTTATCAATTCAGGCGTCTGGACGCTGGCTACAGGCGATCTCTATCGCAATATCTGGACGACTGCCGAGTTGAACAATGAAGTGATCTTCAAGCTGATGATGTTGCAGAACAATGCGGCGATCGGACAGAACTACTGGAGCCAAAGCAATGATATAGTTTCGTTCAACCCTACGCAGGACCTGATCAACATTTACGACCAGGTTAACGATGTACGATTCAAGTCGTTCATTGGAATACGTCAACCCAATGATCCGGATAATGTTGTCACCAAGTATCGTGGCGCACCGCTGGATTATCCTCTTGATCAACGACCCCCCATCGATGGGTTAACCGATATCAAGATCCTGCGTCTCTCTGAAATGTATTTGATCCGTGCTGAGGCCCATTTCGAATTGGAGGATCAGACTGCGGCGCGCAACGACTTGAATGCAGTTCGCGTGGCTCGTATTGCAACTTTTAATCCGGCGACCGATGGTAATGAGTCAGGCTCAGCATTGGCGAACGCTATTATGATAGAACGCAGGAGGGAATTAGCGTTTGAAGGACATCGTTGGCATGACCTCAAAAGGAAAGGTCTTCCTATTATACGCGGTGCGGATTGCTCCGCAACGCAATGTGAACTGGAAGCCGGCGATTATCGATTTACGTTGCCCATTCCCCAGGTGGAATTCTCAGGGAATGTAAACATGGTTCAGAATCCTGGTTACGATGCGAATTGATAGAGCGATAATTAACTGGTGTAAAGCAAGTGTCCTGACCCTTGTGATGATGGTGGCGTCGTGTGATACGTATGAGCCACCGAAGTACGAGGGACCCGAGTTTGTGCATTTTGAGGAACGGGAGGTGATTGTTCGCGAGGAGGAGGGCGAAGTGCCGATAATCGTGAACATCGGCGGTGTCAGACCGCTCGGACCCGTTACGATTCAGTACACGGTTGCACCTAATGACGCCGCCGTCGACCTTTATACCATCAAAGATGAAGGAACACTGACCATTCCAGGGGGCGAAAATTCCGGTGCAATACAGTTTACGCCAGAGGATAATCCCTTCATGGATGGTGAAAAGATTGTAGAACTCACCATCATTTCCGTTAGCAACTCCAACTATACCATCGGATTTCCCGGACCTGACCGTTTGAACGCGACTACCACTATCAAGATCATTGACGACGATTGCCCGCTCGACCGGGGCTTCATAGTCACGGATGAGAACGGCAGTGTCACCGAAACCTTTGATCGGATCGTCGAAGAAGGAGAAACTGACGATCCGCCGATCACCGAGCCGGTAACCATTTCCATTGACCCTAACGATCCGAAGGGCATTATCATTTACGATTTCTGGGCGATCGAGGGAGCAACGCTGAACCTGCGGCTTGATGCCTGCCCCAGGGAAGTAACAATTACGGATCATGACATAGTCTATGTCGATCAGGAGCAAGGCCCGTTGCGTGTAACGCCTGAGGGATCCGGTGTGTTCGATCCGGAGTCCGGCATCCTTACGCTGGAACTGGAATTGAATGTTTCTCTGGGTACATTCGGCAAGTATAAATTCATTTACAAAAAGTAGTTCACGAGGCGGACGGCATGAAGGCAGCATTTTTCAGATGGGGAGCATTGGGGGTGGCCACGATGTTGCTGGCAACGTTTTGTGCACAGGCTCAACAGGCACACCGCGTGCTCACTGAACTCGCAGCAGAGCGGCGCGATCATCAACTCAGCCAGCTGGAAAAGGCACGACAATACGCCGAGGCTAACAACCTGCCTATGCATTTTCGAGATGCAAATGGCAATGATGTCTTCATGGTGGGTATTGACGACTCATCAGGCTTGCCCATCTACATCACTACTTTCAATGCAGGTGCGGCGATCACTACGGGCGTAGATGAACTAAGAGCAGGAGGTCCTCTGGGACTCAACCTGGAAGGGGAGGGGATGGTTATTGGTATGTGGGACGCTGGCCGGGTTAAAGACCACGCAGAATTTGCAGGCCGGATAATCACGAACCAGAGCCTGGAACTGTCAGATCACTCGACGCACGTCGCGGGTACCCTTGCTGCAACGGGCCTCAATGCCGCTGCAAAGGGTATGGCGCCTAAAGCAAGACTCTCCGTGTGGGATTTTTTGGGTGACGAGGCGGAGATGGCTAATCTAGCCAAGCCCGATCAAACGTCGTTGTTGTTTTCCAACCATTCTTACGGTATAGTGTTGGGCTACATTCAGGACGAAAACGGTTGGTCATGGGCAGGAAACAGTTCCATCAGTACGCTCGAGGACTATCGCTTCGGTTTTTATACAAGCAAGTCGCGCGTAATTGACCTTATTGCATACAACGCGCCGTACTACACCATCGTATGGGCAGCCGGTAATGACAGATCGGACACGGGTGACGGCACACACCCTGCCCCAGCTGATGGCAACGGAGGTACGGGCTTCGATAGCATCGGCCCCGAAGGCTGCGCAAAAAACAACATCACTGTTGGTGCAGTCCTCAAAGTGCCCAACTACACAGGCCCTTCCAGTGTTGTCATGTCGTCATTTAGCAGTTGGGGCCCGACCGATGATGGCCGGATCAAGCCCGACCTGGTCGCCGCTGGCGTGTCAATTCTTTCAACAGGGGTGACTTCATCCGGTCAGGACACCTACAGCTCTGCACAGGGCACGTCCATGGCAGCCCCCAACGCTACGGGGTCACTGGCATTGTTGCAGGAGTTATACAGCAACCTTCATGCTGGTAACTACATGAAAGCCGCGACGCTAAAAGCGTTGGCCATTCATACGGCCCGTGAAGCAGGACTTGACCCCGGACCGGACTACCGGTTTGGTTGGGGGCTTCTCGATGTAGGCGCCGCAGCTGAAGTGCTGCTCGCCCAGGATCAGGAGAGTACCGTGATCCTGGAAAACACGCTGAACAACAACGACGTGTTCACGTACACCTTTGAGCCACAAGCTAACACAAAAGTCACAGCCACAATTGTATGGACTGATCCACCCGGAACACCAGTGGCGCCGCAGCTCGACCCGGTAACGCCTATGCTCGTGAATGATCTCGACATTCGAATCTTCGACTCCGGCGGCAACGAAGTACTACCCTGGACATTGAATCCGAACAGTCCGACCAGCCCCGCGGTAAGAGGTAATAACACGCGCGATAACGTCGAGAGAATAGACTTCGACCAGCCTGAACCCCGAACCTATACGCTTGAGGTTAAGCACAAGGGTACCCTACAAGGCGGAAAACAGGACTACTCATTAATCCTCACCTTCACGCCCGTCAACGATCCTAAGACAGCCTACTATTGGATCGGAAACTCTGGCAACTGGAACGATCCCACAAAATGGTCACTGAGCTCCGGTGGTCCACCGGCAAACCAGGTACCCGATATCGACAGTCGGGTGATTATTGATGAGAATTCTTTTTCCGCTGCCAACCAGAGTATTTCCCTTACCGACGACGCCGCTTGTGCCTCGCTTACGTGGCTTGCAAAAACCGCAGCCTCTTTGTCACTGAACGACAATACACTCCGGGTAGACGGAAACTTCGTGGTGTCTTCTTCCGCTTTTTCCGTCTCCACGTCTGGTACTATTGAACTGATCGGATCGGGTTCCGCACAAAATCAATTAAGCCTGAGCAATAGCAACCTCTCCAACGCCACGATTTTAATCAACAGTTCCACTGATGCAACATGGACTGCTAATGGAACGATCAACGTAGGAACGATCAATGTGCAGCGTGGCGGCCTTGTCGCACGCAATGCCACCCTCAACGTTGGAGTACTTAACGCAACGACGGCGGCGGCAAAAACCCTGGATTTAACCAATACTACCGTATCCGGCCTCACATCGTCAACCCTAAACGGTGCCGTACTCACGCTTGAATCGGCCGGAGCCGTCTTTAACCTTTCGGGTTCGGGGCCAGTTACACTTAACTGGACGGGCGTAGTGTTCGACGGTAAAGTAAACGCGACCGGTGTCAACACTACCATCTCTGGCGGTGCTACTATTGCTGATCTATCCGTGACGGGAGGACTGACGCTGCTGGGGAACAACACTTTCGGTGCCTTCAGAGTACAACCTGGAGCCTCAATCGCGATTGGCGATGGTACGACGCAAAACCTTACGAGCACTATTGAGCTTAATGCGAATGCGGGAAACCGGATTACGCTCTCCTCAACCGGCGCAGGCTCGGCTACGCTCAGTTTTGACGGTCGCTTCAAACGATGCTTCGATTTCCTGGATGTCACGCGCGTCGGCGTGGATGGTGACGTTGTGATAAGCGCTGGTGCCAATAGCACACTTAATGATGCCGCCAACTGGGCTCCGGGTGCGTGTGGGGAAGCGCTGTTCGCCGACTTCAGTTTCAAATACAATTGTGAGGGTTCGCTGACCGAGTTCACAGACACGAGCGATGGAAACATTATCTCATGGTCGTGGGATTTTGGTGATCCCACTTCGGGTAGCAACACTTCTACTGTTCGGAATCCGTTCCACATCTACAACAATACGGGCACATATAGCGTCACCGTTACCGTGAGCGACGGCAATCAGGAGGCTAGCTACACACGGGATGTTCCCATAATCAACAACGACCTTCCGGAGAATACCGTAATCATCGCTAACCAAAAGCTGTTCAGCAAGCTTACAGCGGAGTTCTACCAGTGGTTCAAGAACGGTGAACTTCTCGAATCTGAAACGGCGCGAGCGTACGAGTATGGAGGCGAGCCGGGCAATTATTTTGTAGTGATCAAAACCGGCGCATGTAACCTTCCGTCGCCAGTCTTTGTCATCACTGCTGCCGAACCGGAAGTCGCGGTTTCAGAAACGAGAGTGTATCCTAACCCTGTCACGGCGGCCACAGATTTGAACGTAGAAGTCCCTGTCGGCGTGTTACCCGCCAACGTCACGATCATCAATACGATGGGGCAGGTGGTGTTTTCCGGTACGGTTGAGGAAGACCGCATAACTATTCCCACAGGCAATTTCAGCGCCGGCGTTTATTTCGTTGACGTCAAAACGAGAACCTCCACAGTGCGGCGGAAGATCGTCATCACCCATTGATTCGCAACCTGCCTCTGCAACTACCAATGCGTAAGATCGACGCAATTGCGTAAATTGCACGCCCTGACTCGTATACTTACAAAAAAGGTGCTCTACGTAAGCCGCAAGGAACATTTCAACGCTGCCCACAAGTTGTACAATCCCTCCTGGTCGCCGGAAAAGAACAGGGAGGTTTTCGGGCCATGCGCGAATGAAAACTGGCATGGCCACAATTTCGAACTCATCGTAACCGTGAAGGGCACACCCGATCCGGAAACCGGATTCGTCGTCGACTTAAAAAAACTAAGCACCATGATCCGGCGTGAAGTCATTGATAAGCTGGATCACAAAAACCTGAACCTCGATGTGGATTTCATGACGGGTAAACTTGCGAGCTGTGAGAACCTCATTGTAGAAATCTGGAAAATCCTCGAACGTCACCTGCCTGAGATTACTTCCTATGGAAAGCTGCACGCCGTCAGGTTATATGAGACTCCGCGTAACTACGTGGAGTACTTTGGAAGCGCAGACCCGCAAGAAAAGCAATGAAGTATTACATCGTGGCCGGCGAGCGATCAGGTGACCTGCATGGAGGTAACCTCGTACGCGCCCTGCGAAAAGAAGACCCATCAGGCGTTTTCCGCGGTTTTGGAGGCGAGTACATGAAAGATGCCGGCGTGGATGTTGTCGTCCATTACAGTGACATGGCGTTCATGGGATTGGCAGAGCTCCTGGGAAATCTGCGCAAAATTTCAAAGTACATTCGCCGATGCAAGGACGACATTGAACAATTCAAGCCGGACGTAGTGATCCTTATCGACTACGGCGGCTTTAACCGACGCATCGCCAAATACGGAAGAGCAAAGGGCGTCAAAGTATTTTACTACATACCGCCGAAGGTGTGGGCGTGGTATCAGCGGAGAGTGTGGGAACTGAAAGCCAATGTCGACCGCATGTTCGTTATTCTTCCCTTTGAGAAGGATTTTTACAGGAAGTTCAATTGGGAGGTGGATTATGTCGGCAATCCCGTACTGGATGCCGTGCGCGCGCATACCCATGATGAGCAGTTCAGCAGAAAGGAAGGATTTTCAAACGATAAGCCGGTCATCGCGCTTCTTCCGGGCAGTCGAAGACAGGAGCTTCAGCGCATTATTCCCCTTATGGAGGAGGTGGTGCGCAGATATCCTTCATACCAGTATGCTGTTGCGGCGGTCGACAACCTGGAACCCTCGCTTTACGGCAACCTGCGGACGATGGCTAATGTCCGATTCGTGTACAACAAGACTTACGACTTGTTGCGCCATGCCACAGCGGCAATTGTGACTTCCGGGACTGCAACGCTGGAAACGGCGCTGTTTCGCGTACCCCAGGTTGTCGTTTATAAAGCCAGTCCCTTGTCGTATTTTCTTGGACGGCTCGTAGTGAAGGTCCCTCACATTTCACTGGTTAATCTCATCGCGGGGCGGGAGGTCGTGCGTGAGCTGATACAGGGTGATGCGAACCCTGCTGACACGGGTGCAGAACTGCAACGCCTAATACAGGGCGACCGCCGTAAGAACGTTCTGGACGGATACGAAGAGGTAGCCCGCGTCCTCGATGCGGGAGATTCTGCGTCTGAAAATGCTGCGCGATTGATGGTTCGTTACCTTCGGTCGTAGGACCTTTAAGCAACTTTGAGTTTGCTGTACTGCGACTTGCTGAACTTTTCTTCCGCGTATGCGCGGTTGATCACAAGTCGGTCGGTGGAGCGTTCAGAGGGCAACTCGAACATGGCGTCTGTAATGATCGCTTCGCAGATGCTGCGCAGTCCGCGTGCGCCAAGTTTGAATTCGATCGCCTTCTCGACAATAAAATCGATCGCGCCTTCCTTGAACTCGATCTCGATGTTCTCCATCTCGAACAGTTTCTTATACTGTTTGATGAGCGCATTTCTCGGTTCGGTGAGGATACGGCGCAGCGCTTCCTTGTCCAGAGGATTGAGGTAAGAAACCACAGGAAGCCTGCCGATGAGTTCGGGGATGAGGCCGAACGTCTTCAGGTCCTGGGCAGAGACATACCGGAGCAGGTTGTCCTTGTCCAGCATGGCATGGTGGTATCCATCCTGGGCGGTGGCGAAGCCAAGGGGCCGCGTATTCAGCCGGTTGGCGATGATCCGCGAAATGCCCTCAAAGGCACCGCCGCAGATGAACAGGATGTTTTCGGTATTGACCGAGATCATTTTCTGATCCGGGTGCTTTCTTCCGCCCTGCGGGGGAACGTTCACGGATGTTCCTTCCAGCAGTTTGAGCAACGCCTGCTGCACGCCTTCGCCGCTCACGTCGCGGGTGATGGACGGGTTGTCGGACTTGCGTGCGATCTTATCGATCTCGTCTATGTATACAATTCCGCGTTCCGCTGCCTCTACGTTGTAGTCGGCAGCCTGGAGCAGCCGCGTCAATATGCTTTCAACATCTTCACCCACATATCCGGCCTCCGTAAGCACGGTGGCATCCGCGATACAGAAGGGTACTTGCAGCAGGCGTGCCAGGGTCCGGGCGAGGTAAGTTTTCCCCGTACCCGTGTCACCCACCATGATGATGTTGGATTTTTCGATGATAACGTCGTTTTCGCCCTTCCGCTGCATGAGCCGCTTGTAGTGGCTGTATACTGCCACGGAGATGACTTTCTTGGCCTCGTCCTGCCCGATCACATACTCGTCCAGGAATGCCTTGATTTCGCGGGGCTTAAGCAGCTTGAAATTGGGCGAAAGGCCGGTTTCGTTCTTGCTTTTCTTCTCCTCCTGGAGAATTTGGCTCGCCTGTGTGACACACTTATCGCAAATATGGGCGTGTATACCCGAAATCATCAGGTCCACGTCCTTTTTGTTGCGACCGCAAAATGAGCAGGTTACTTCAGCCATAAAGTGTGTTTTGTGGAGCGTCCTTGCCAGCAAATGTACGAATTTTCGGCCGTTCTGGTTCGGAGCCCGGAAGGGCGCCTATTGCTTCGGTTCGAGAACTTCGTCAATAATCCCGTATTCTTTGGCCTCGGACGCCCTCATCCAGTAATCCCGGTCTGAATCTTTTTCTATTTTTTCGTACTTCTGGTTCGTGTGTTTGGACAAAATTGTGTACAGGTCCTTTTTTACTTCCAGGGTCTGCCGCAGGGAAATTTCCATATCGGAAGCCTGACCCTGCATGCCGCTCATGGGCTGGTGTATCATTACCCGCGCGTGGGGCAGCGCAGAGCGCTTCTTGGTAGTACCAGCAGCAAGGAGCACGGCACTCATTGAGGCGGCCAAACCAGTGCAAATGGTAGCTACGTCAGGATTGATGTATTGCATGGTGTCATAAATGCCAAGTCCTGCATATACGGCCCCACCGGGACTGTTGATATACATGACGACATCCTTCTTGGGATCGGCTGATTCAAGAAACAGCAGCTGGGCGGTAATTACGTTGGCAATGTAGTCATCGACAGGAGTGCCAAGGAAAACGATCCGGTCGGCCATAAGGCGCGAGAAAACGTCAATCACCGTCGCGCGCATTTGCCGCTCCTCGATGACGTTGGGTGTAAAATTCCATATGCCGGCATTTTCCAACATGAATCGCTGATACCGCTCAAGGCTTGCGCTGCTCATCCCGAGGTGGTGAACAGCATACTTGCTGAATTCATCTTTTTGCTTCATAGGTACGAGTAAATAAAACTGCTTTTAGGGGTGAATTAAAGGGGAAGTCCCCGGCAATCATAGGTATCCCTCACCTAAAATCCAACTTCCGTTTAACCGGAAAAACTGAAAAAAGGTTTACAGGGACCGTCTGCTTCTTTTATAACAGACGGGTTAGGCTTAGAATTATTGTAGGCTCTGTGCGATCAGTGTGTGTGTTCCTGCACGAGTTTCGTGAACTCCTCGATGCTCACGGCTTTTTCGGAAAGGGTGATCTTTTCGGTGATCAGGTTCAGCACCTTTTCCTCGTACAGCTGACGCGATACCCGCCTCAAATTCTCTCCTTCGTTGTTCGTCAGGTAGTTCACGGCGATTTCATTCATACGGTCGCCCAGCTGGTCGATGAGGGCTTGTCCTCCAAATTGCGACGCAATCAGTTGCTTCGCACGGTCAACCATTTCCGGTTCTTCGACCTTTATCTGGTGATCTTCTGCAATCTTGTTCTTGATCAGATCCCACAGGAGCTGGCGACGATAAACTTTGAACTCACGATCCAGTAGGTCATCCGTTATATCGGGTGCTGAACGCTTAAGCCAGGTTTTCAGGAATTCATCCGGCAGGTCGATCTTGGTATTCTCGATATAATAATCTTCGATCAGGTGGTTCGTGAAATGCTTTGCCTCACGCTGATACTCTTCTGCAAGCGATTCGCGTACGCGCGTACGGAACGCCTCTTCATCCTTCACTACATCCTTGCCGAATATCTTGTCGAATAATTCCTGGTTGATCGGCGCCGGCGTTCTCCGGGAAATGCTTTCAACGGTGTAGCGAACCGTACCGGTGACTTTGTCTTCTTCGTTGTACCCGAGATAACGGAGCTTGTTGTCTCCGGGAAATGCCTTATCGACGTCGAACTCTATGACGGTGCCGGTGGAAACGCCGATGAATTTTTTCCGTTCCTTCTTGTCCACTTCTTCGATCGTGATGGCAACGTGCTCATCGCGGAATTCGGTGTCAGGCTTTTCCAGGGTGCCCCGCAGCGTGTCGCCTTCTTCGCTGGTGTCCGGCTGTATTTCCGTGCCGTGCCGGCGCTGCATGTTTTCTATCGTTTGCGCTACGTCCTTGTCGTCTACCTCTACCTTGTAGGTCTTGATTTTGACCTTGTTGGAAAGGTCGTAGCTGAAATCTTCGATGAACCCGATCTGGTATTCGAACTCAAAATCTTTTTGTACATCCCAGTCGATGGCGGTCGATTTCTCCTCATTAGGAAGAGGGTCGCCCAGGATCCTGATTTTGTTTTCCCGGATGTAGTCGGAAATTTTATGGGAAAGGAGGTGATTGATCTCGTCAACAAGAATGGATTTCCCGTACAACCGGCGGATGACGCCAGGAGGAACCTTGCCCGGTCGGAAGCCCTTGATATTCGCTTTTTTGGCGAAATCCTTTACTTTTTCCTCAACATGGGGTTGATAATCCCCCTCGGTTAGCTTAATTTTAATAAGACCTTCGGTCTTACTTTTTTTGTCGAGTGTAATTTCCAACTTTTACTTCGTTTGAGTGTTACCAACTAAATCAAGAACCCCCGGCGCCATGCAAAAGTTGCCAGGCACAGGGGGAACGGGCGTGCGGATGGAGGGACTCGAACCCCCATGGGTTGCCCCGCTAGATCCTAAGTCTAGTGCGTCTACCAATTTCGCCACATCCGCCGGATTTCTTAAACCCTTCCGTACCGGGACGACAGAAAAGGGTGGGCAAAGTTATGGAATATTGCCGAATAGAAAAGGCGCTGGCACTTTTGGAACGTGGGGATACAGGCTTTTTTCGGGAGTTTTCCGACCGGATTTGATGTTATAATTTGTGGAACGTAGCCGGGTATTATCAAATAGCAGTGCCTCATGATGGTCATTGATGCCGAGCAGGAGAAGAAGGAAATAATTAGCAGGTACCGGAGATTACTCAGAAAAGCCAAACCTATTCTGAACGAGGGCGACGCCAAACTTATCAAGCGTGCCTTCACCATTGCGCTCGAAGCACATAAAGACATGCGGAGAAAGTCGGGTGAGCCGTTCATCTTTCACCCGCTTGCAGTGGCGCAGATATGCGTTGAAGAAATAGGGCTTGGCACTACATCTATTATCGCAGCACTTCTTCACGATGTCGTGGAAGACACCGACATCGAACTTGAAGACATTGAACGCATCTTCGGTTCCAAAGTAGCTCGTATCATCGACGGGCTCACGAAGATTCGCGGCGTGTTTGAATACGGATCTTCGCAACAGGCGGAGAACTTCCGCAAGATGCTCTTCACGCTCTCTGACGACGTGAGGGTGATCCTTATCAAGTTGGCCGATCGTCTGCACAATATGCGGACACTCGACAGCATGCCGCGGAATAAGCAGCTGAAGATCGCCTCGGAAACAATCTACTTGTACGCGCCCCTTGCACACCGTCTCGGACTGAACGCGATCAAGACAGAGCTGGAAGATTTGTACCTGCGGTTTACCGACTTCCAGGTGTACTCAGACATTGCGCAAAAGATTGACGCGACGAAAGCCGCACGCACAAAACTGATGCGTCAATTCATCCAGCCGATCAAGGAAGAACTTGAACGGCAGGGATTCCAGTTCGAGATTACCGGACGGCCGAAGTCGATTTACTCCATTTGGAATAAGATGCGGCGGCAGAACATTCCGTTCGAAGAGGTATACGACCTCTTCGCGATACGGATTGTTGTGGACACGCCTCCTGAAACGGAGAAGGCTGTGTGCTGGCAGATCTATTCCATCGTTACCGACTTCTACACGCCGAACCCCGATCGTCTGCGCGACTGGATCAGCACACCCAAGTCGAATGGCTATGAATCGCTCCACACAACCGTGATGGCGAAGAATGGTCAGTGGGTGGAAGTGCAAATCCGCAGCAAGCGCATGGATGATATCGCGGAAAAAGGATATGCCGCGCACTGGAAGTACAAGGAAGCAGGAGCGACCAGTGAATCCAATCTGGAGAAGTGGTTGGCCAAGGTACGAGAGCTGCTGGAACAGAACGATCACTCAGCACTTGATTTTGTCAACGACTTCCGGGGTAACCTGTTCAGCGAAGAAGTATTTGTGTTTACACCGCGGGGAGAATTGAAAACGCTTCCCTATGGGGCTACGGCGCTCGACTTTGCCTTTGAGATCCACACGCAAATCGGATCGAAGTGTATCGGCGCCAAAGTGAACAACAAGCTTGTTCCGATCAACTACGTTCTCAAGAACGGCGACCAGATCGAGATTCTCACGTCACAAAAGCAACGCCCGAATACCGACTGGCTGCGGTATGTCGTTACGTCGAAGGCGAAGACCCGGATCAAGGATGCGCTGAAGGAGGACAAACGCAAGATTGCCGAAGACGGAAAAGAGATCGTTATGAGGAAACTTCGGCAGCTCAAGCTTGAACCAACCCAGGGCGTGCTGGAAAGCATGCGCGAGTTCTTCAGCGCGCCATCAAACTTCGACCTATACTACCGTGTTGGCAACGGAATTATCACGACGGCTGATATCAAGCGGTTCCGCGATTACAAGCCGGCCGCACGTTCGCGCCCATCCATCGATCCGCGTGTCGTTGAGGTGGATGGCGATAAGATTCGCGACAGATACGGCGATGTCCTGCTCGTCGGCGACGACATGGATGTAGTGGATTACCGCCTGGCGAAGTGTTGCACGCCGATACCCGGGGACGATGTATTTGGTTTCGTCACCGTGAACGAAGGCATCAAGATTCACCGCACAAACTGTCCTAACGCGCCGGAGTTGTTGTCGCAGCACGGCAATAGGGTCGTCAAGGCGCGGTGGACATCACAGCAAGAGGTGGCGTTCCTGACCGGGTTGAAAATCAGAGGCACGGATCGCGTAGGACTTATCAACGATGTGTCGAAGGTGATTTCCGAGGAGTTGAAGGTGAACATGAGTTCCATGTCGATGCAGACCGACACTGGCATTTTTGAGGGCGAGATCATGCTGTATGTGAATGACACCCGTCACCTGGAGGAACTCATCAATAAGCTGAAGAATGTGGAGGGTGTGGTTAAGGTGTCGCGTTTTGATTCCGGAGTCAAGGCTGCAGAGAAGGGATAATACCGCACGGGCGCCTGAAAAGGCCATCTTTTCTGCCGGATTGCCGAAATAAACGTGCAACTTTGTATCGGCAGAAGGGGTTATTATCTTTGCGGGTTAATTCATCATGACACAAAATCAGGTACTTCCGAATCCCACCATCTATGAAGAGGTAAAGAAGATCTTCACGGCTTACCTGGAGAACAAGGCCTTGCGTAAGACGCCTGAGCGCTATGCGATCCTTGAGGAGATCTATTCGAGGCAGGGGCATTTTGACGTGGAGTCGCTGTACATCAGCATGAAAAACAAGAACTACCGGGTGAGCCGGGCCACGGTGTACAACACGCTCGACCTGCTGGTGGAGTGCGATCTGGTGAGCAAACACCAATTTGGCAAGAACCTGGCGCAGTATGAAAAGTCGTACGGATACAAGCAGCACGATCACCTGATTTGCACGGATTGCCACAAGGTGATCGAGTTTTGTGATCCGCGCATACAGAACATTCAAAAGACCGCCGAGGAGATTCTGCATTTTCAGGTTCTCCACCATTCGTTAATATTGTACGCCTCATGCACGAAGGAGAATTGTGAGAACCGGGCCGGCGCGTGAGCTAACCTGACGAGATATGACGTTCAATCATGTAATCCGTGACAACGCATTGATTATCCGCCTGGCGGGTGATCTGATTGGCGAGGACAATGGGTCCGGCATACTGGAGGTGGCTGCCAATGCCATTCAGCAAGGCATCAGGCTTGCGATAATCGATATCTCCGGTCTCCGCTACATCAACAGCAGCGGAATCGGTGTGCTGATAACCATCTTGACCAAGTTCAGAAACAAGGGCGGGGAAGTGTACCTGCTGAAACCATCCGAAAGCGTTCAGAAGCTCCTGGTCATCACCAAGCTCAACTCCATTTTCCAGATTGTACAATCGGAAGACGAAGTTTTAAAGGACGTGAACAAGTAATCCGACGAAATGTCAAAAGTAGATGTATTGCTGGGCCTTCAGTGGGG
>Ga0079224_100000908_pt1 | contig 31926 bp, 30 predicted proteins | sample Stecom2015_FD_80414 | JGI IMG/M metagenome (GOLD analysis project Ga0079224, IMG submission 80414) | Agricultural soil microbial communities from Utah to study Nitrogen management - Steer compost 2015 | ecosystem: Environmental > Terrestrial > Soil > Agricultural land | place: USA: Utah... | reverse complement strand
GCCGAGGTGGCGGCGGCGGTGTTGGGGGACCGCATCCGGCGGCTGGATCTGCTCCGGCACGACGGTGGTTCCGTGACCCTGGACGGGGCCCTACTCGGCGACAGTGATGAGCAGGGCCGCGCGGTGCCGTGGCGTGCCCGGATCGAGGTGGATGATGCGGTGCTGGCCACCGGCGAGGAGCCGTTGCTGGCGGCGGTGATTGCCAACGCCGGCGGCTACCGGCGGCCGGACGGCCTGCCGCTGCTCACCGACCCCGACCCGACCGATGGGCGCGTGGCCGCGGCGGTAGCGGTACCGGTGCGGAGCCGCTGGCGGCGCCGCGTTCGGGTGGAGGTTCGGCGCGCCCGGGGACGGGCGGTGATGGTGCGCCCCGCCGATGACGGGGTCGCCTTCCTGGACGACGGGGTGGCGGGGGTGTTGACCCGGCAGCGGTCCTGGTGGGTGGAGGCGGGCGGCTGGGCGGTCTACACCGGCTGACGCCCGTGCCCCTCCGCCGCGGTAGCCATCGTCAGCCGCTGGCGAGCGCGTCCCCGGCGGCCGGGTCGCAGTCCCGCAGGAACTGCGCGCACCGGGCCGCCTCGTCCGCCTCTCCGATCGCGGCGGCGGCCAACGAAAGCTGGTGCAGGCTGCGTAGGAAGCCCTGGTTGGGCTGGTGGGACCAGGGCACCGGGCCGCTGCCCCGCCAACCGTGGCGGCGCAGTTGATCCAGGCCGCGGTGATAGCCGGTCCGGGCGTAGGCGTAGGCGGTCACCGGGTCACCGTCGGCGAGGGCCCGTCGAGCCAACGCCGCCCACACCGCGCTGTACGCCGGGTGCGCGGCGGCGACCTGCGCGAGCTGCTTCGGATCGGCGCTGGGGTCCAGCGCGGCCTCCAGGGCCTGCTGAGCGGCGTCGTTAGCGGGCAACAGCGTGGGGTTTGGCTCCAAAAGGTTATTCATGTCTCTATTCAATCCTCAGGGGCAGATCATTGACTTGACCGAACGGTTGATGTTCTTCTCGGTCTTTTGACGGGTGTGGGTATCGCTACGCCGGAGTAGAAAGAGAAGTCCGGAGCCTCCCCAGGACCCGGTTAGAGAGCCCGACAGCGAAGCTGTCGGGCTCTCCGTTTGTTGGTTATTGGGTTGTCAGATTAGCGGTTGCTCAGGGAACGGCCAGCCGACCGCAGGTGCTCGCAGGCCTCCACCACCCGCTTGGCCATCCCCTCCTCGGCCTTCCGGCCCCAGGAGCGCGGGTCGTAGGTCTTCTTCTTCCCGACGTCACCGTCCACCTTGAGCACCCCATCGTAGTTGGTGAACATGTGGTCGACCACCGGCCGGGTGAACGCGTACTGGGTGTCGGTGTCGATGTTCATCTTGACCACGCCGTAGTCGATGGCGGCGTGGATCTCCGACAGCAGCGACCCCGATCCGCCGTGGAACACCAGATCGAACGGCTTCTGCTTGCCGTACCGGGCCCCTACCGCGTCCTGGATCTCCTTCAGAATCTCCGGCCGCAGCTTCACGTTGCCCGGCTTGTAGACCCCGTGCACGTTGCCGAAGGTCAGGGCCGCCATGTAGCGACCCTTCTCACCCAGGCCGAGCGCCTCCGCAGTAGCCATCCCGTCCTCGACGGTGGTGTACAGCTTGTCGTCGAAGGCGCCGACGATCCCGTCCTCTTCCCCTCCGACCACCCCGACCTCGATCTCGAGGATGATCTTCGCCGCCGCCGCTTCGGCGAGCAGTTCCTCGGCGATCTGGAGGTTCTCCGCCAGCGGCACGGCCGAACCGTCCCACATGTGGGACTGGAACAGTGGAGCCTCTCCCCGCGCCACCCGCTCCTTGGAGATGGCCAGCAGCGGACGGACGAACCCGTCCAGCTTGTCCTTGGGGCAGTGGTCGGTGTGTAGGGCGATGTTGACCGGGTACTTCTTTGCTACCTCGGTGGCGAATGCGGCGAACGCCACGCTACCGGTGACCATGTCCTTCACGGTCGGCCCGGACAGGTACTCCGCCCCGCCGGTGGAAATCTGGATGATGCCGTCGCTGCCGGCCTCAGCGAACCCCCGAAGTGCGGCGTTGAGGGTCTGGGAGGAGGTGACGTTGATAGCCGGATACGCGTACCCTTCGGCCTTCGCGCGGTCCAGCATCTCGGCGTAGATCTCAGGGGTAGCGATTGGCATGGCTGCTCCTTGATGTGCGAACGGCGAGTGCGGGACGGCGGCGTCCCGGGGAGGCGGGGACGTCCGTTCCCGCCCCTTACTTCTCGAGTATTCCCCAGACAGGTGCGTTCGTAAGCGCCACCCCGTACGGTTGATGGAGTTGATCGCCGCAGGGAGGGGTGTGATGACCTACCCGGACGAGGACCCGGTCGGTACCGAGGGCGCAGAGGACCTGACGGAGCTCTCGCCCGACGAACGTGACCCAGAGGCGCCGGACGCGGACGCTGCCGAGCAGGCGACGCCAGTCGATCCCACCGAGCGCCCGCTACGAGTGCGTCGGGGGTTCGAGGTGGGTGAGTGGGACGCCATGGAGCAGTCGATCGTCATCGACCTCGACGACGAATACGATCGCTGAATACGTGCCGCGGCGGCCCAGGCTGGCCTGGGCAGCTCCGACTGACTCTGGCCGTCGCGAAATGGGCATGGCCGGGCCACGGATCGAATATTCGATCCGTGGCCCGGCCATGCGTATGCCAGCCGTCCGATCCGAGGGTGCTGCTGCTGCGCGGTTCAGCGTGCCCGGCGGCGCCGCTTCGGCGGCGTCAGCAGCTGGGCGACCGTCCCGATTGCGGCAGGCACCAGACGGTAGTACGCCCACACCCCCCGCTTCTCGCGCTCCAGTAGCCCCGCCTCGGTCAGGATTCGGAGGTGGTGGCTGACCGTCGGCTGGGACAGGCCCACCGGCTCGGTCAGGTCACACACACAGGCCTCACCGTCCGGCGAGGACTGGATGAGGCTGAGCAGACGCAGCCGCGCCGGGTCGGCGAGTGCCTTGAGCACCCCGGCCAGCTTCTCGGCATCGGTCCGTTGGATCGGTTCGCCCGCCAGTGGCGAGGCGACCGGCTTGGTCTCGGCAAGTGCAGTACCCACGTACGTCATCCTTCCAGTAGCAGCATCGATCTGCCTACCTGGTCATATCTATGAATTCTTGTGACCTAACGGCTAAGATCGGCCAACGTGTAGGCCGAGATCCGCCAACGTGTAGGCCGATCGGAACGGCAAACCAGCGGATGTCACCTCGTCCTGCGCGCCACGATCGACGATAACGGCCACTCCCACCACCTCCGCTCCGGCTTCCTTGAGCGCGGAAACGGCGGTGAGCACACTTTTGCCGGTGGTGGAAGTGTCCTCGACCGCGAGCACCCGCCGGCCGGTCACATCCGGCCCTTCAATCCGCCGCTGCAAGCCGTGGCTCTTACTGGACTTCCGGACTACGAACGCGTCCAGCGATTCCCCCGCGGCTGCGGCGGCATGCAGCATGGCGGTCGCGACCGGGTCCGCCCCGAGGGTCAGGCCCCCCACAGCCTCGTAGTCCCAGTCTGCGGTCAGTTCCCGCATCACCCGGCCCACCAGTGGTGCCGCGGCATGGTGCAGCGTGACCCGTCGAAGGTCGATGTACCAGTCGGACACCTGTCCCGACGAGAGCACCACTTGGTCCCGGACCACTGCGAGCTCAGTGATGAACTTGCACAGGTCGTCACGATCCGCCATGTGTCCAGCGTACGGCTAAGCCGCCGGCATTGTCGGCAGGGTACCCCGATTGGTGGAGCGCGTCGCAACGGGACAAGAACCGTTGCGGTTACCCACTAGTAGTCCCGCTCCGGTCGCGCCGCCAACGGTTTCCACTCAGGGACCGGAGCACCATTCCCCGAGGCAGGATCCGAATCGCCCCTACCGCCAATCGGTAACGCCAATCCACGACCCGTACCACGACGCCTCGTTTCAATGCCCGCAGACCATCAACGGCCACACGGTCGGCGTCCAGCCATGCCCATCCCGGAATCCGAGACAGCTGGATGCCTGCCCGGTCATGGAATTCGGTCCGGACCAGACCCGGACACAGGGCGGTCACCCGGACCCCTTCGCCCCGTACCCGACAGGCCACCGATTCGCTGAAGGCGGTCACCCACGCTTTGGTGGCGGAGTAGGTGGAGCCCGGGGAGACTGGCAGGAACCCGGCCACGGAGGACACGTTCAGGATGCCGCCCCGCCGGCGTTGGACCATGCCCGGTAGGACCGCTCCGGCCAGCCGCATCACCGCGTGCACATTCAACCGCAGCAACCGTTCCTCGGCCGCCGGATCAAAATCTACAAAGGATCGGTTCAGGCTGATGCCGGCGTTGTTCACCAGAATGTCCACCCAGGCCTCAGCCAGCCGGTCGATCACCGCGGTCAACCCCGGCTCGGTCGACAGGTCGGCGGCCACCGGGGTCACCGCCACGTGATGGTCACGCCGCAACGTCCTCGCGGTGGCGGCTAACCGCTCCCGGTCCCGTGCCACCAGCATCAGATCGTAGGAGCGGGCGGCCAGCTGCCGAGCGAACGCCGCCCCGATCCCCGCGGTCGCACCGGTGACCACCGCCAGTGGTCTGTCCGCCAAGGCGCCTCCTTACCGGTGGGGTTGGTATGGAGGGTAGTAGGGGTAGTAGTAGATGATCGGGCGGCGGGCGAAGAACCGATTGGCCGGTGGGAGCATCAAGAGCACCAACGCCGCCAGGAAGCTCAGCGCCGTGATCCACAGGGTCCGACTGGCCAGCTCCGGATACCAGGTCGGCACCGCGGTGACGAGAGCCTGCGCCAGCTCACCGGCTGATTCGGAATCGACCGATTGGTCGGCGCTGGGGCCCCACCAGCACGGGCCACAGCAGCACAGGATCGGTAGGGCCAACAGATAGGACCAGGTCCGAGCGGAGCGTCGGCCATGGAAGGTAAAGGCGGCCAAGGCCACCAGCGTTATCGCCAACAGCGCCAGCACCCCGCTGCCGAGCAGCCCGGTGAGGATGGCCGTCTCGCCCCAGCCACGGTACTCCTTCGGGTAGCGCTGCTCAGCTAGTTGGGAAAGCTGGGACAGCACCGACAGCGAGCTGACACTGTAGATGAGCATGCTGAGCCCGCCCAGGGCCAGCAAGCTGCTCCCGATCAGAACCGGTAGCGGTCGGGGTGGCGTCGGCGGGGGCGGCGGTAGCGACGCCGACGGAGCCGCCGGCGACGACCGTGAGGCGGTGGTACCGGAACGGGCTGCGGGTAACGGCGAGTGCTCTACCAGGGTGGCTGGCTGCGGTACCGGCGTCCGACCACGGGAGAATGTCGGCGTCGACGTCGGGGAGGGCAACGGGATCCGCGCGGTGACCCCATCGCTGACATCACCAGCACCCACCCCGGCCGCACCGGCATCGGCGAGGGAGCCCAGCGGGAGATCGGGGCTGGCCCCGGTGAGGGCGCGGCGGGCGACCGCGGCCAACTCGGCCGCGGAGCGCCACCGCTGCTGCGGGTCGACCGCCAACGCGCGGGTGACCACCGCCGCTACCGGAGCCGGAATCTCCGGCGGCAGCGGCGGGCAGGGCTCCCGCAGCCGTTTGGTGGCCACCTCGAACGGGTTGTCTCCCTCGAATGGCTTCCGGCCAGTCAGGCACTCGTACGCCACCACCCCGAGGGCGTACACATCCGACAGATAGGTGGCCTTCTCACCGAGCACCTGCTCGGGGGAGAGGTAGGACGGAGTCCCCAGGAGCGCCCCGGTCATGGTGAGCGATGGGGAGGTGGCCGAGCGGGCGATGCCGAAGTCGGTCAGTACCACCCGGTCATCGGGGGTGACCAACAGATTGCCCGGTTTGATGTCTCGGTGCACCACCCCCTCGGCGTGGGCGGCGTGCAGCGCGTCCGCGGCCTGGGCCAGCAGCTGCATGGCCAGCTCCGGGGCGAGCGGGCCGACCCGGTGGAGGCGTCGGGACAGGCTTTCGCCGTCCACGTACTCCATCACCAGGAAGGCCCGCTCGGCGTCGCTGTGGTAGTCGTGCACCGCCACGACCCCCGGATGGCGGATCGTGGCCATGATCCGCGCCTCGGTCAGGAACCGCTCGGGGAAACCCGGCTGGCTCACCAGCTCGGACCGCATGAGCTTCACCGCCACCGGCCGGTTGAGGACCACGTCGGTGGCGCGCCATACCTCGCCCATGCTGCCGGCGCCGATCCGATCTTGCAGCACGTATCGGTCGGCCAACCGGGTACCCGCGTCGGTCACGCCCAGCTCCCAGGGCGCGTCGGATCAGCCGACCGGCGGATAGCCCGGGGTCGGCGGCTCCGGTTCCGGACGCCGACGGAAGAACTCATTGGAGGCGGGCAGCGCCAGCAGAATCAGCGCCGCGATCAGCGCGAGCAGGCCAACCACGATGGTGGCGATGGTGACCGGCTCGTACCAGCCAGGCACGTGCTCGTTGATGATCCGCTGGAGCTCCTCCGGGTCCGGCATACCCGCCTCGGGGGTGGTGCCGACCGTGCCGAGGTCGGTGACGGCGCTACTGAGCAAGTTGAGGCCGCAGCAGCAGGCCGCCACGCCACCCACGATCCAGGTGGCGATCCGGGTGCCGTTCTTTCCCCGGTTATTGAAGATCGTCAGGATTAGGAGCGTCACCGCCACGAGCAGGTAGCCGACCGAAGGCACGACGGCGGAGACGACCGCCGTGATTCCCTCCGCCCCCTCGGCGTCGGTACCGGCGAACGCCTCCGCGAAGGCGTCGGTGAACGAGCCGATCACCGCGAGGGAAGCCACCAGGTAGATGACCGCGCAGAGGGCCACCAGCCACATCAGCAGCCCAGCGACCGTGACGGAGGTCGGCCGCGGCCGTGACTCCGGTGTGGGCGGCGGTGGTGCAGTAAAGCCTTCCGACATCAGTTACTCCCTCCTTCGGTCACCGCCCACACCGTACCGGACGGGCGCCGCCTGCAGGAACAACACCGCCGCCGACTCGATCGAATCGCCCCCATCAATCAGGGAAGGAGACCGTCGGGGCCGGACGAAAGTGTTGCCCGGCGGCCGGTGTCGCCAGGAACAGAATCGCCGCCAGCACCGCGGCCGTGGTCACCATGGAGGTGACCGTGGTGACCGGCTCCACCCACCCGGGGAGCGCCGCGGCGAGCATCGCCTCGAACGCCGCCGGATCGGGCACGCTCTCCGGGACGCCGCGGTCGCGATTCAGGCTGGACGCCCCCCAGCACAACACCACCGCCCCCAGGATCCAGGTGTGGATCCGGGCCGCCGGGCGACCTCGATGGTTGAGGTACGCCAGCAGGAGCATCCCGGCGGCGGCCACCAACAGGATCACGCTGGTGGTGATGATGCTGACGATCGAGAACCGGGTGTCGGGCACCTCGGCGTACGCGCGCTGGAACACGTCCGTGACCGCCCGGGCGTACCGCAGCCCGATCACCGCGTCGGTGGTCATGGCGGCCGCCGCGACCCCCAACGCCAGGTTGGCCGCGGTCACCATGCCGGGCGGTCGGTCGGTCATCTGTCGGCAGCCACGGTCAGCCGGTCCTTCGACTCGGCCAGGTCGACGGTCACGGTGTCCCCTTCCTGGACATTGCCGGCCAGTAGCTCCCTAGCCAGCTGGTCACCGATCGCGGACTGCACCAGCCGCCGCAGCGGCCGGGCCCCGTACACCGGATCGTAACCGTTGGTGGCGAGCCATTCCCGGGCCTGATCGGTGACGACCAATTCCAGGCGTCGATCGGCGAGGCGCTGCCGGAACCGGTTCAGCTGGATGTCCACGATCGCTCCCAACTGGTCGGAGCTGAGCGAGTGGAACACCACGATGTCGTCCAACCGGTTGAGGAATTCCGGCTTGAAGTGGGAGCGGACCACCGCCATCACTTCCTCCCGCCGCTGCTCCTCGGTCAGGGTCAGGTCGACCAGCGCGGTCGAGCCCAAGTTGGACGTGAGCACCAGGATGGTGTTGCGGAAGTCCACCGTCCTCCCCTGACCGTCGGTCAGCCGACCGTCATCGAGCACTTGCAGCAGCAGGTCGAACACGTCCGGGTGGGCCTTCTCCACCTCATCCAGCAGGATCACCGAGTACGGGCGCCGGCGCACCGCTTCGGTGAGCTGACCCCCCTCCTCGTAGCCGACGTAGCCGGGGGGCGCCCCCACCAGCCGGGCCACCGAGTGTTTCTCGCCGTACTCGCTCATGTCGATGCGGACCATCGCCCGCTCATCGTCGAACAGGAACTCCGCCAGCGCCTTGGCCAGCTCGGTCTTACCGACTCCGGTCGGGCCAAGGAACAGGAACGAACCGGTCGGCCGGTCCGGGTCGGAGATCCCGGCCCGCGCCCGCCGGACACTGTCGGCGACCGCCCGGACCGCCTCCTCCTGCCCGACCACCCGCTCGGCCAGTGAGGACTCCATCCGCAGCAGTTTGGTGGTCTCCCCCTCCATCAGTCGGCCGGCAGGGATCCCGGTCCAGCTCGCCACCACTGCCGCGATGTCGTCCTCGCCGACCTCCTCCTTGAGCATCGCGCCCTGCGCCTGCAGCTGGGCCAGCTCCTGTTCCGCCGCGGCCAGCTCCCGCTCCAGTTCCGGGATCCGCCCGTACCGCAGCTCGGAGGCGCGGGCCAGGTCGAGATCCCGCTCCGCCCGGTCCGCCTCACCCCGCAGTGCCTCCAGCTGCTCCTTGGTCGCCGAGATCTTGGAGATGTGCTCCTTCTCGTTCCGCCAGCGCTCCGACAGCGCGGTGAGCTTCTCCCGCATGTCCGCGAGCTCGGCCCGCAGCCGCTCCAAGCGCTGCTGGGAGGCGGGATCGTCCTCCTTGGTCAGCGCCATCTCCTCGATCTCCAGCCGGCGCACCGCCCGCTCGATCTCGTCCACCTCCACCGGCCGGGAGTCGATCTCCATCCGGAGCCGGGAGGCGGCCTCGTCGACCAGGTCGATCGCCTTGTCCGGCAGGAACCGGTCAGAGATGTAGCGGTCGGACAAGGTGGCGGCGGCCACCAGCGCGGCGTCGGTGATCCGCACCCCGTGGTGCACTTCGTACCGCTCCTTGAGGCCGCGCAGGATGCCGATGGTGTCCTCCACACTCGGCTCGCCCACGATCACCGGCTGGAACCGACGCTCCAGCGCCGGGTCCTGCTCGATGTGCTCGCGGTACTCGTCCAGGGTGGTGGCACCGACCATCCGCAGCTCGCCCCGGGCCAGCATCGGCTTGAGCATGTTGCCGGCGTCCAGCGAGCTGTCCCCGCCGGTCCGCCCCGCCCCCACCAGGGTGTGCAGCTCATCCAGGAAGGTGATGATCTGGCCGTTGCTGTTCTTGATCTCCTCCAGGACGGACTTGAGCCGCTCCTCAAACTGGCCGCGGTACTGCGCGCCGGCCACCATGGCACCGAGATCGAGGCTGACCAGCCGCTTGTTCCGCAGGCTCTCCGGGACGTCGCCGGCGACCACCCGCTGGGCCAAGCCCTCCACGATCGCGGTCTTACCCACCCCCGGTTCACCGATCAGCACCGGGTTGTTCTTGGTCCGCCGGGACAGCACCTGGATCACCCGACGAATCTCGGCGTCCCGCCCGATCACCGGGTCGAGTTTGCCCTCCCGGGCCTGGCGGGTCAGGTCCACCCCGTACTTCTCCAGCGCCTGGTAAGTCTCCTCCGGGTCGGCGCTGGTCACCCGCCGGTCTCCACCTCGGATCTGAGGGAACGCGGCCGTCAGCGCATCAGCGGTGGCGCCGGCCTGGCGCAGGACCGTGGCGGCGGCCCCGTCGATCCGGGCCAGCCCCGCCAGCAGGTGCTCGGTGGAAACGTACTCATCGCCGAGCGAGTGGGCGATCTGCTCGGCGGCGTTGATCGCGTTGATGAGCTCCCGGGCCAGGGTCGGCTCGGCCACCGACGCCCCGCGCGCGCTCGGCAGCTGCTCGATCGCCCGGGCGGCGGCCCGTCGCACCTCGGCCGGGTTGGCGCCGACCGCACGCAGCAGCGCACCGGCGGTGGAACCGCCGGTGTCCAGCAACGACAGCAGTAGGTGCCACGGCTCGACCGTGGCGTGGCCATGCTGGGCCGCAGTGGCCACCGCGGCCCGGATCACTTCCCGACTCTTGGTGGTGAGACGCTCCACGTTCACAAAGTTGAGCGTACCTGACTCAAGTCTGGTCTGCCACCACCGCAGCGACCAGGCACGGCTGGTGGGGACGGCCGCCGCGGCCCCGCTGGCAGGTCAGCCCCGACCTGCACGTCCCGATGGACTCGCTTCTTGCCTGCCTTCGGCTCCGGCACCTTCAGGAAGAAGATGTCGGGCCGGTCCGGATGGGTGGTGTCGACAATGGTCCGGCCAGTGTTGCGCTGCGCTGGCGGAATCTGGTAGGCGTCAGCCCACTCCTCCCGGGTCGCGAACCCGTCCGGCGCTCGATGCCCACTGCGGTCGGGTCGACCAGGGCGCTGCTCGTAGCATCGGGATCATGCCGGGTCAGGATGGGGCCGCAGCCAGCCACGCGCAGCCGGAGCAGGTAGAGGACTTCAAGCGCCGCATCGCCGCCGTACAGGCGCGGATAGCGGCCGCCGCTGAGCGGGTGGGCCGCTCTCCCGCGGAGGTGCGGCTGCTGCCGGTCAGCAAGACCGTCCCCGAGGACCGGCTCCGGCTGGCGGTGCAGGCGGGCTGCCGTACCTTCGCCGAGAACAAAGTCCAGGAAGCCGCGCGCAAGTACCACAATCTCGCCGACCTCGACCTCTCCTGGGCGGTGATCGGGCACCTGCAAACCAACAAGGCCAAGGATGTCGCCGCGTTCGCCGACGAGTTTCACGCGCTCGACCGCCTGCGCGTCGCCGAGGTGCTCGACCGCCGGCTCCAGGCCGCCGGCCGCAGCCTGGACGTCTACGTCCAGGTCAACACCTCCGCCGAGCCGTCCAAGTACGGGCTACCCCCCGAAGAGGTGCTCGACTTCCTCACCAAACTGCCCCACTACTCGGCGCTGCGGGTACGCGGGCTGATGACCATGGCGATTTTCAGCTCCGACGTCGACCGGGTGCGGGCCTGCTTCACCCTGCTGCGCAGGCTGCGGGACCGCGCCCGTGACCTCGATCCCGACCTGATCGGACCGGGCGAGCTGTCCATGGGCATGTCCGGTGACTACGAAATCGCCATCGAGGAGGGCGCCACCGTCGTACGCGTCGGCCAGGCGATCTTCGGTCCCCGCCCCTTGCCGGACGACCACTACTGGCCGGCGACCCGCTCCCCCGAAGCGGATCCCGCGTGACAGTACCCGCGATAACCGCCATACCGGCCGGAGTGGCACAGATAGGCGTTTTGCGGAGCGGTGGAGTGGGTACCAGCCCCCGGGACAGACCACGGGGGAGAGGGGTTCCGCGATGCGCACCATGCCGGCTGGCTACACCTACGACACAGCTCTGCCGCCATCACCGGTGAGCGAAGCCCAACTGAGCGAGCTGCTCACCGATGTGATGTGGAATGAGCAGGATGCGCAGGCGCTACGCCAAGCCGGGGAGATCCTGGCTCCGCGGACCTCCGAAATTCTCGACGTCTGGTACGACTTCATCGGCTCCACCCCGCACCTGGTTTCGGTTTTCCGGGGGCCGGACGGGAACCCGGACGCGGATTACCTGGCGCGGGTCCGCGATCGGTTCGAGCGGTGGATTGTGGACCTGTGTACGCGTAATTTTGACGCGCAGTGGCTCGCCTACCAGGAGGAGATCGGGCTGCGCCACCACCCGGCGAAGAAGAACCAGACCGACCAGGTGAATTCACCCGCGTCGCACGTTCCAATGAGCCACATGCTGGCGCTGATCGTGCCGGTCACGCTGTCGGTGCGAGACTTCCTGGCGCAGGGCGAGTCGGATCCGGCCAAGGTGGATGCGATGTTCCAGGCCTGGTTCAAGGCGGTCACGGTGTCGTTGGTGCTCTGGTCCCGACCGTATGCGCCGGATCTGTGGTGAGCCCGCCGCGTGCCGGAACGACCGGGCAGCAATGAGGACGGACCCCGTTGGCGAGGGGAGTGAGCGGCTCCACCGACGCCAGAAGTGGCTGCGGCGCGAGGGCGGGGCTCCGACCGTGGAAGCGGGCAGCGATAGCCCGAGCGTGGGAGTGATCGTAGTTCACCCGGGCAGTTGAACCGACCCGGCCGGCTGGCAGAGCGGTCCGCCCGGGTGGGCGGTACGGGACCGCTCGTTGGTACCGATCACCGAGATCGACGGGATACCGTTTCCGCTGCGACATCCCAGTTACCAGGAGTTCCCATGAGCGCGCAAGAAGCGGTGTTCCATGGGTTCGCGAACCCGGTCGACCCTACCCCGGCCGAGTTACGGGCGTGGGCGTACCAGCCGGACGCGGTGCCGCCGGAGAGCCTACCGCCGGACTGGGATCTGCTGATGTCCGGCGACCATCTGATCGGCACCTGGTTCGATCTGGCTGCCGACCCAGACTGTCCGGCTCGCCGGTTCGCCCTACACTGCCTGTACATCTACGCAGCAGACGCGATCCGCACCAACTTCAAGGCCCATCCGCGCCGCCGGCTGCGCCGGTTGGTGGAGCAGGCCGAGACCGAAGGGGACGGGGTGCTGGCCACCTGGGCCCACAACACCCGCGTGTTGCTCAAACACCCCGAACTGTTCGACTACCACGAATGGTGCGAAGGCGGGTTGGTGCGTCGGCCCCGCCGGCTGCCCCTACCGACGGTCACCGCCGGCGGTAAATGACCACCTCAGTGGAGGGTCGGCTGCTCGGCAGTAGCTCCCGGCGCGGGAAAGCCGAGATCGTCTCGAGCTCGTCGATCCGCTGGTAGGCCGCGGCGAGCTCATCCTCGAGCTCGGCCACCCGCTGCCGCAGCTCCGCGACGACCTGCTCCAAGTCGATGATCCGCTTGCCCCCCGCCAGGTTGATGCCTTCGTCCTGGCTCAAACGCTGGATGTGCCGCAGCAGCTCCACGTCCCGGGCGCTGTAGCGGCGCCCTCCGCCCGGGGTGCGGCCGGGCTGGACCAGCCCCAGCCGGTCGTACTGGCGCAGGGTCTGCGGGTGCATCCCGGCCATCCGGGCCGCCACCGAGATGATCAGAACCTTGGCGTCGTCAGTCACGGCGTGCTCCCCTTCCCGGCGGCGGCCATACGCTGCTCGAGGTGCTGGCGGGGCGCGGGCTCAGATGCCGCCGCGAACGACTCCAACGCCGCCCGCGCCTCCCGGGACAACTGTGCAGGCACCTGGACCTCGACCGTGACCAGCAGGTCGCCGGCGGTGCCGTCGCGCCGGGTCACCCCCCGCCCCCGGACCCGCAGGGTCCGGCCAGACGGGGTGCCGGGCGGCACCCGCAGGGTCACCGGACCGTTGAGGGTCGGCACCCGCAGGTTGGTGCCGAACACCGCCTCCGGGAAAGTGATCGGCACGGTCAGAGTGAGGTCGTCACCGCTGCGGCCGAACAGCTCGTCCGGGCGCACCCGCACCAACACGTACAGGTTGCCGGCCGGACCGCCGCGTAGTCCCGGCTCGCCTCGGCCGGTCAACCGGATCCGCTGCCCGTCCTGCACCCCAGGCGGGATCCGGACGGTCAACCGCCGCGTCTTGGTCACCCCACCGGTGCCCTGGCACTCGGGGCACTTGTCGGTCACGATCGTGCCCGCGCCCTGGCACTGGCGGCACGGCTCTGAGAAGCTGAACGCCCCCTGGTTATGGGTGACCAAGCCGGAGCCCATGCACTCCGGACAGGTACGGGGTTGGCTCCCGGGCCGGGCGCCGGAGCCCTGGCAGGTGTCGCACTGCCCCGGTGCCCGCAGCGTCAGCGGCAGGGTAGCGCCGTGGGCGGCGTCGACGAAGTCCAGCGTGACCTCGGTTTCGATGTCTCGACCCCGCACCGGCGCCGCCCCCCGGCCGGCGCCGGTGCCCCCCGAAAAGATCGAGCTGAACAGGTCCGAGAAGCTGGTGCCGCCGAACCGGCGCTCCCCGCCGCCGAACAAATCGGACAGGTCGAACGGGCTCTGCTGCGCTCCCGCTCCCCGCCGGAATGCGCCCGCGTTGAACAGCGAGCGCATCTCGTCGTACTCCCGTCGCCGCTTCTCGTCGGAGAGTACGTGGTAGGCCTCGGAGACCTCCTTGAACCGCTGTTCGGCCTGGGCGTTACCCGGGTTGCGGTCCGGGTGCAGGTCACGCGCCAGCTTCCGGTAGGCCTTCTTGATCTCGCCGGTGGAGGCGTTCTTGGGCACGCCGAGGATCTGGTAGAAGTCCTTTTCGAACCAGTCCTTAGCGCTCATCGTCCCTCTCGCCTCCTATGTGCCCGACCGTGAGCCGGCGCGTGCCTGCCCCAGATCACTCCTCCGGGTCGGCGACGGCGACCATCGCCGGCCGCAGTAGCCGTTCACCCAGTAGGTAGCCGCGGCGGAATACCTCCACACAGGTGGGTCCGCTGACCTCCGGGGAGGTGCGGTGTGCGACCGCCTCGTGCCGGTTGGGGTCGAACGGGTCGCCCGGCTCGCCGAATCCAGTCAAGCCGAACTTGCCGGAAGTGGCTATCAGCTGGTCGACCACTGCCGACACCCCCTCGGACAGCTCGCCGTGTTCCCGCGCCCGGTCCAGGTCGTCGAAGACCGGCAGGAGGGCCCGGAACACGTTCGCGACCGCCTCCTCCGCAGCCAGCGCCCGGTCCCGCTCGACCCGCTTGCGGTAGTTGGCGTACTCGGCGGTGACCCGCTGCAGGTCCTGGGTGCGTTCGTTCAGGAGGGCCTGCAGTTGATCCGCCTGCGCCCGCAGCTGGTCGCGCTCTGCCTGCAGTTGCTCCAGCGCCTCCCGCTCCGCCGCTGGCGCGGCCTCCGCGGCGGTGTCCGCCGCCTCCGGCGTAGCCGCGGGTGACTCCGCCGAGGGGGCGGTCGCTGGCTCCGCCGGGGCGGAGACGGATGGCTCCTCCGGGGTGGTGGCCGCCGCCTCCGGCGCGGCCTCAGTCGCCGGCTTCGGGGTATCCGCGGGCGGGGCTGCGCCCGCGTCCGCCTTCGGCTTCACCGGGGCGGTCCCCTTGGCCGGGGCCGGCTGGTCCACCCGGACCCTCCGCTTGTCGCGGATCACCACACGCTCGCTGCGTTCGGACTCCCCGTCGGGGCGGGGGCGCGGGTCGGCCGCGTCTCCGCCCGTGACAGGTGGCTTGTCCCCGCCTGCGGCGGGTGGCTTGGCATCAGTCACTTCTTGTCATCCTCGTCGACGATCTCGGCGTCCACCACGTCCTCCGCCCCGGAGCCACCGCTGCCGGTAGCACCGCCGGTGGAGTCAGTGCCCTGGGCGCCCGCCTGGGCGCCGCCCGCCTGGGCGTACAGCTTGGTGCTGGCCTCCTGCATGACCGAGGTGAGGCTTTCGTGCGCCGACTTGATCGCCGCCACGTCCGAGCCACCAAGCGCCGCCCGCAGCCCCGAGAGCGCCTCGTTGACCTTCTCCCGAGAGTCCTCCGGTAGCTTGTCCCCGCTCTCCGCCAGGAACTTCTCGGTCTGCCACAGCGACTGCTCGGCCATGTTGCGGGTCTCCGCCTCTTCCCGGCGCCGCCGGTCTTCCTCGGCGTGCTCCTGGGCGTCCCGCATCATCCGCTCGATGTCTTCCTTCGGCAGGGCCGAGCCGCCGGTGATGGTCATCGACTGCTCCTTGCCGGTGCCGAGGTCCTTGGCGCTGACGTGCACGATGCCGTTGGCGTCGATGTCAAAGGTGACCTCGATCTGCGGCACGCCCCGGGGCGCCGGCGGGATCCCGGTCAGCTCGAAGGTACCGAGCTTCTTGTTGTACTGAGCGATCTCCCGCTCACCCTGGTACACCTGGATCAGCACCGACGGCTGGTTGTCCTCGGCGGTGCTGAACACCTCCGAGCGCTTGGTCGGGATGGTGGTGTTCCGCTCGATCAGCTTGGTGAAGATCCCGCCCTTGGTCTCGATCCCGAGGCTCAGCGGGGTGACGTCCAGCAGCAGGACGTCCTTCACCTCACCCTTGAGCACCCCGGCCTGCAGCGCGGCGCCGATCGCCACCACCTCGTCCGGGTTGACCCCCTTGTGGGGCTCCTTGCCGCCGGTCAGCTCCTTGACCAGCTCGGTCACCGCCGGCATCCGGGTGGAGCCACCGACCAGCACCACGTGGTCGATGTCGGACACCTTGATCCCGGCGTCCTTGACCGCCTGCTGGAACGGCCCACGGCACCGGTCCAGCAGGTCCTGGGTCATCCGCTGGAACTCCGCCCGGCTCAGGGACATGTCCAGGTGCAGCGGGCCGGACGGACCGGCGGTGATGTAGGGCAGGTTGATGGTGGTGGTGGTGGTCGAGGACAGCTCGATCTTGGCCTTCTCCGCGGCCTCCTTCAGCCGCTGCATGGCCATCCGGTCCTGGGACAGGTCGATCCCGTGCTCACCCCGGAAGGTCTTCACGAGGTGGTCGATGATCCGCTGGTCCCAGTCGTCACCACCCAGGTTGTTGTCACCGCTGGTGGCCCGGACCTCGATGACCCCCTCGCCGATGTCCAGCAGCGAGACGTCGAAGGTGCCGCCACCCAGGTCGAACACCAGGACGGTCTGCTCCTGCTCGCCCTTGTCCAGTCCGTACGCCAGGGCCGCCGCCGTCGGCTCGTTCACGATCCGCAGCACGTTCAGCCCAGCGATCTCGCCGGCTTCCTTGGTCGCCTGCCGCTGCGCGTCGCTGAAGTAGGCCGGGACGGTGACCACCGCGTCGGTGACCTCTTCACCCAGGTAGGCCTCGGCGTCCCGCTTGAGCTTCATCAGCACCCGCGCAGAGATCTCCTGCGGGGTGTACTTCTTGTCGTCGATGTCGATCGTCCAGTTGGTCCCCATTTCCCGCTTGACCGACCGAATGGTCCGGTCCGGGTTGGTGACCGCCTGCCGCTTGGCGACTTCACCGACGAGTACCTCGTTGTTCTTGGCGAAGGCGACGATGGAGGGCGTCGTCCGCGCCCCTTCCGCGTTCGCGATGACGGTGGCCTCGCCGCCCTCGAGCACGCTGACGCATGAGTTCGTCGTACCGAGGTCGATGCCGACCGCACGTGCCATGTTCGTGTGTCCTCCGAGTCACGGGGCGGCGGTGCGAGATGACCGACCGCCGAAGTTGAGCGTACCTGACTCAATATTGCCACAGCCCGACTTGCCGTCAAGTCAGGTTGAGCCGATCCGACGCAAGGTGTCGGTGGGCCACTTGTACAGGGTCGCCTGGGTCGGGCAGGCTTACCTCTGTGACCACACGGGCTGACCGCGTACCGACCCTCGCCGAGGCGCTGCGGGCTGTACGTGACGCCGTGGCAGCGACGAGTTATCCGCTCCCACTGCCCTCCGCGCTGCCGGCCCGCAGCCAGACCCGCGCGCTGCTGGCCGAGCTCGAAGACTACTGCCTGCCGCGCCTGACCTACCTGGCGGCACCGCTGCTGGTAGTAGTCAGCGGCTCCACCGGGGCTGGGAAGTCGACGCTGGTCAACAGCTTGGTCCAGGCCCCGGTCAGCCTCTCCGGGGTGCTGCGCCCCACCACCCGGGAACCGGTGCTGGTCTGCCACCCGTCCGACACCCCGTGGTTCCGGGGGGACCGGCGGCTGCCCGGACTCACCCGCCAATCCAGCGTCCGGACCCCCTCGCCTGCCCCGGCGCGGTCGAAGGAGGGGCCACCGCCGCTGCGGTTGATCGCCGCCCCCGCCCTGCCGCCGGGACTGGCGTTCCTCGACTCACCCGACCTGGACTCGGTCGAGGCCGGTAACCGGGCGCTGGCTCGCCGCCTGCTCACCAGCGGGGACCTGTGGCTATTCGTGACCACCCCCCAGCGGTACGCCGACGCCCTGCCCTGGGGGCTCCTGCACACCGCTCGGGAGCGGCGGGCCGCGACCGCGGTGGTGCTCTCCCGGGTGCAGCCGGCGGCGATGACCGAGATGATCGGGTTGGTCTCGCAGCTGCTCGCCTCCAACGGGCTAGGAGACGTGCCGGTATTCGCGGTACCGGAGACCCGACTGGATCGGCAGGGCTTGCTGCCGGATCCCGCGCTGGCGTCACTGCGGGGCTGGTTCGACGCGCTGGCCGCGGACGCCGCCACCCGGCACCAGATGGTCCGGAGCACCTTGGATGGCGCCTTGGCGGCATTGCCGGCCCGACTGCTGGCGCTAGCCGCCGCGGCCGAGGAACAGGTCGCGGCCGGCGTGGAGTTGGCCGAGCAGGTGGGGCTGGCCTACGGAATCGCCCGAGGAACAATCGAACGAGCGGTGCGGGCCAGTGGCTTCGCGGCCCCGGTCGCCGCCCCCGCGAGCAGCCCGCACCCGGAAGCCGACCGGACAGACGAGCGGCCAGAGCCGAGCGAGCCCGACCTGATTGCCCTGGTACGCAGCGCGCTGGCGGACGCCAATGAGCAGATTGACATCGCCTGGCAGGCCCACCCCGCCGGCGCCGGACTGCTCGCCGGGCAACCGTCGGTCGAGCCGCCGGAGCTGGCCGAGCAGCTACCGCAGATCATCCGCGAATACCACGGGGAAGAACTAGTGGCTCGGTTGGGGCAACTGCTGGATGAGCAGGCCGCGCGGTGGCTCGACCGGTTGACGGAGGTGCCTCCGTCACCCGAGCCGGCACAGCGACTCCACGCCGCGGCGGCCATGCTGGAACAGGCTCGGCAAGCCGCCGGCCTCCTCGACGGACCGGGGGGCATCCCGTCACCCCGGGTGGCGGCCCGAGCAGCCGTACCTGGCCAGCCATCGGCCGGCGACCAACCGGCGTCGGAGCCGGTCGGGGAGGGGAGCCGGTGACCAGCGCCGAGACCACCGATCGGACGATCACCATGGCTCGGGTCGACGCTAGTGCGTTGGCCAGCCACCTGGCGCTCCGGATCGATGCGCTTACCCAGTTCCATCGGGCCGCGGAACCGCACCTGCCTAAGGAGTGGCTGGCCGATGCCCAGGCGGTCGTGGCCGCCGCCAACGCCCGCCTGGCCCGTTCCCGGGCCCACACCGTGGTCGCGATCGCCGGCACCACCGGTAGCGGGAAGTCCAGCCTGTTCAATGCCCTGTCCGGGATGGAGCTGTCCGAGGTGGATATCCGGCGGCCCACCACCGCCACGGTGCACGCCTGCGTCTGGGGGCGGCCGGACGAAGCAGTTCCGCTGCTGGACTGGCTGGAGGTGCCCGCGCGGCAGCGATTCCTCCGGGAAAGCCCGCTGGACGGTGATGACCAGGCCGGACTACGCGGGCTGATCCTGCTGGACCTGCCCGACTTCGACTCCCTGCACGCGGAGCACGCCGCCGAGGTGGAGCGGGTGCTGGCGCTGGTGGACCAGATCGTGTGGGTGACCGACCCACAGAAGTACGCCGACCGGGTGTTCCATGATCAGCTGCGCCGATTCCGCCGGTACCAGCAGGTGATGGTGGTCGTCCTCAATCAGGTGGATCTGCTGACACCGGCGGATACCCACGCGATCCTCGTCGACCTGCGCCGCCTGCTGGTGGCCGACGGCCTGCCGGAGGTGCCGGTACTGGCCGCCTCCGCGGTAGCGGGGAACGGGCCGGCTGACCTGCGGCAGCTGCTGCAGCAGCGAGTAGCCGGCCGGCGGGCGGTGTTCCAACGCCTGTCCGCCGACCTGGATGAGGTGGTCGCCGGGTTGGCCGACCTGGTCGGGCCGCCGGCCACCGATCCGTTGGCGCCAGACGAGCCGCTCGTGGATGAACTGGTGGAGGAGGCGGGGGTGGGGCCGGTGGTGGACGCCGTCGCCGACTGGTACGCCCGCCAGTCCCGGGCCCGGATGCGGTCCTGGGGCGGGCGCGCCCCGAAGCCGCCGGCCCTACCGGATCCACCCGACTCGACGTCCCGGCAGGCTGCCGTCAGTCTGATCGCCCGCGGCTACGCCGACCGGGTCTCCGGCGGGCTGCCGATGCCCTGGCCGTCCGCGATCACCGACGCCGCCCGTTCGCGACTCGACAAGCTGCCGGAGGCCCTTCACACCGCCCTGACCGACACCCTTGCGCCGTACTGGCACCGCACCCCCTGGTGGTGGGCGGTGGTGCGGCACCTGCGGCGACTGTCGCTGGGGCTGGTGCTGGTGGGCGGGGCGGTGCTGGCCTGGTTCTGGGCGGGCGTGGCTGACCCGACCCTGAGCCCGGCCGGGGCGGGGCTGGCGGTCGCCGGCCTGGGGTTGATGCTGGCCGCGACGGTGCTGGGCCGCCCCCTGGCGCACCGGGCCGCCCGGCGCATCCGGGATGAGCTGGGACAGCAGCTACGACAGGCGATCACCCAGGTCGCGCGGGAGTACGTGGTCGACCCGGTCGACCACGTACGCCAGTCGTATGAGCAGGCTCGGGTGGCGCTGGCCACAGCACGCTCCGATCCCGCGTAGGGTCTAAGGGTGGCCAAAACGCCGTACGACGCTGTCTTGGAAGCAGCCGGAGACCTGCCCGGCGTCGACACCGCCCTGGCGGCCGAAATGTTCGGCGCCGCGCTGCTCGGCAGCGTGTACGCGGTGGCGGAGGGGGAGCGGGCGGAGGTGGTGCGGGACTTCGTCGCCGGCTTCCTCCAGTACACCGCCCGCCGGCGCACCCCCGTGGCTCGGGTGGTCCGCAGCGTATTCGCCTCGTTGGTGCCGGAGGCCGGTCAGGTGCGGCCATCAGCCGCCCCCGACCTGCCGCCGTGGCTGTCCCAGGTGGGGCGGGTGCGACTGGTGGGTAGCTGGGCATACGGAGACGTGTACGGCGATCAGACCAGCTACCTGGCTTCCTTCGCCTACGAGCAGCCGGAGCTCGGCGGCTCTGAGCACGCGGTGGTGGTGTTGGTCGACCACAACATCGGCATCGTCAAGGACATGTTCGTGGGTGAACCCGCCGACCGGTTGATCACCGAGGTGCAGCGGGCCACCGGCGCCGATGACCTGGTGTGGCTGTCAGAAGTGGACCCGGCCACGATGCGGGCGCAGGTGGAGGCGTATCTGGCGATCACCGACGGACTGTCCGAACTGCCCGACGGCGGCGCCATGGCCACCGACCGGATGCTGGCCGGCGCCCGGCTGGCGCTCCTGCCACCCGGTGAGACGGTCGAGCTGCCCCGGGCCGAGCCGGACCCGGGCCTCGTCGAGGAGTTCCTGACCACCCCGGCCGCCGCCGGGCTCCTCAGCGCCGGTGCCCCCGAAGCGTCGGTGCGGTACGCGATCCGGTTGATCCTCGACTTTGCCCAGGATGCCCCGGACGCCGACCCGTTGCGCTGGAGCCCGGCCGTGGTGGGGCTGTTTCTGCTGGACTGGGTGCATCGGCGGGCGCTGCTGGACGCCGACGACGTGGCGGTGCTGCCGGACGTACTTCGGGCTTGGGCGGTGTGGGCCAGTCACCGGCGCGGCTTGCCGGCGGCGGCGATCGCCGGCACGGAAGAGGCGATCGACGTCATGGCGCCGGAGTTCACCCGGCTGTACCGCAGCGGGGAGCGGCGCGACCCGGCGGTGAACGCGGTGGCCCGGCTGCTCGCCGACGGAATCAACCCGGAAGACGAAGCCGCGGTCCGGGACTGGTTGGCCGCCCACCCGGACGCCGCCGAACCACCAGACTCACAGAACGGTCTGGGCGGGCGGGTGCCCCGCCCCCGCTGAGCACACGGTGAAGGGCCACCTGGGGTGGAGCTTCCCCAAGCTGGGCCGGCGTGACCGGGCCCAGGCGGTGGTGTCGGCGTACGAGAGCGGCCTGGTGACCCCCGGTTCGGGGTGAGCGCCCACGCAGCTGCCCCTGCGTGGGCGCTCCACCGGTTGATCAGCGGCGGGAGGACAGGCGTCGGGAGACCGAGCTGACCAGCCGCTCCAGCTCCGACCCGAACGGGTTGTCGTGCACCAGGTAGGTCCAGGTGGCGCTGGGACGGAGCAGGTTGACGTCGGCCGGCTCCCAGTCCTCGCTGACGTCCACCTCGCGGAAGGTCTCCACGATCCGCTCCTCGATGGTGGCGCGCAAGGTGCTGAACGCCGGCACCGCCGCCCGGTGGAATTCGTCCAGCGGATCGAGCCGGCCCAGCGCCCGCAGGTGCACCCCCTCCCGCACTTCGGCCAGGTAGGCGAGGTGTTCCGACCAGCCCCGGTCGAGGTGGTGCAGGGCGATCAGCCGCGCCACCCGGGCGGCCTGGGCGGCCTTCTCCTCGTCCACGTCGTCGAGGTCGGGCAGGTCCACCGAGTCGGCGGAGTCCACCGAGTCGGCGGAATCGGCCGAGTCCGCGGAGTCCGCCGAGGCGGCTGCGTCGCTGGACTCCGCCTGGTCGGTATCCGCTGAGCCCGAGGCGGGGGTGTCCGAGGCGCGATCCGCGTCGGGCTCGCGGTCCGCCGGCTCGGCGTCATCGCTGGCCGGCCGCTCGATGAGCCCGACGGCGATCGCGTACGCCTCCGGGTCACGCTCCTTGATCAGCTCCACCGCGGCGTCGGTGGTGAGCAGCTCCTCCCGCCAGGCGGCGAGATCCTTGCGCTGCTGTTCGATCACCACGTTGTACCGCCAGGTGTTGCGGTGGATTTCGAAGTTGACCCCTTCCGCCACGCGCTGGGCGTGCTCCACCGCCCAGGTGACGTCCCGGTCGTCGATCAGCCCGTCGGCGTGCATCCGCGGCGACGGGGGGATCAGGTCGGCGGCGTGCCGGACCACGAGGTCGTCTTCCAGGCTGACGAAGAACACCGAGCCACCGGGGTCACCCTGCCGCCCCGCCCGGCCGCGGAGCTGGTCGTCCACCCGCCGACTGTCGTGCCGGCCACAACCGATCACGTACAGGCCGCCGAGTTTGGCCACCCGCTCCCGATCGGACTGGTCACTGCCGCCGAGGCGGATGTCGACCCCGCGACCGGCCATCTGGGTGGAGACCGTGACGCGCCCGTACGTGCCGGCCTCGGCGATGATCGCCGCCTCTTCGGCGTCGTTCTTGGCGTTGAGGACCACGCACTCCACTCCGCGCGCGCGGAGCGCGTCCGCCAGGGCCTCTGATTCCTTCACATCCTGGGTGCCGATCAGCACCGGTCGACCGGTGGCGTGGCAGGCCACCACCTCCTCGACCAGGGCTTCGTCCCGCTCCTCCCGGCTGGCGTAGATCCGGTCCGGCTCGTCTTCCCGGATCAGCGGTCGGTGCCGGGGGATCACCGCCACTTCCAGGTTGAAGAACTCCCGCAGCTGGTCACCGACCGCCACCGCGGTCGCGGTCATGCCGCACACGTGCTGGTAGAGGCTGAGGTACGACTGGACGGTGATGGTGCCCAGGACCTCCCCTTCGGCGGTGGCGTCCAGCCCTTCCTTGGCCTCCACCGCCGCCTGCAGCCCGTCCGGCCACCGTCGCCGCTGCGCCACTCGCCCCCGGAACTCGTCGATGAGTTCGACCTTGCCGTCCCGGACGATGTAGTCGACGTCCCGCTTGACCAGGGTGTGGGCGTGCAGCGCCACGTTGACGGCGAACAGTTGGTGCGCGTTCTCCTCGGCGTACAGGTCGATGCCGCCCAGCGCTTCTTCCACCCGGGCGGTCCCCTCGGTGGTCAGGGCGACGCTGCGGCCGTCTTCCGAGACTTCGTAGTCGATGTCCGGCCGCAGGCTGCGTACCAGCGCGGTGGCCGCGTGCAGCGGATCCAGCTCGGTGGTCACCGACCCGGCCAGCACCAGCGGCACCCGGGCTTCATCGATCAGAATCGAGTCGGCTTCGTCCACGATCGCGGTGGCCAGGGTGGGTTTGACCCGGTCGGCGACGTCCGTGACCAGCTGGTCGCGCAAGTAGTCGAAGCCCGCCTCACTGACCGACACGTACGTGACGTCGGTGGCGTACGCCTCCCGCCGCTGCTCGCGGGTGGAGCTCTCGGTGACCCAGCCGACCGACAGCCCGAGCAGCCGGTACAGCGGCCCCATCCACTCCGCGTCCCGGCGGGCCAGGTAGTCGTTGACGGTCAGGACGTGTACCGGGCCGTTGCCTCGGCGGACGTGACCGTAGGCGGCGATGGCCGCCACCAGGGTTTTACCTTCGCCGGTGGCCATCTCGGCCACGTGCCCGGCCAGGAGCGCGAGCACCCCGAGCACCTGTTCGTCGTACGGCCGTTCGCCCAGGGCCCGGTCGGCCGCCTCCCGCCCGATGGCACAGATCTCGACCGGATCAGTCGCTTCTCGGGCCAGCGCGGTCAGCTCATCATCCTCGAGCGAGGCGAGCTCCTCGCCTCGGGCCTCAATCGCCGGCAACTGCGCCTCGAATGGGGCCAGGTCCACGGTGCTGCCGGGGCGTTCGAGGAACCGGCGGAAGCGTGCCTTGAGTCGTCGCGAGAGGCTCATGTCCGCAAACCCTACTCGGATTTGCGGGTTCACGCCGCTGTCGATTTGCTCGCCCGGTGCGCGGGCCGGGGTCGCGGGGGCGGTGGCGGGAGGCGGCCGACGCAGCCCGCCGAGGGCCGCGGGGGCTGATGGACGAGGCGGTGCTGCCCGGGGGCGTCGGAGCTGGTGGCGGGGCCCACCGCATTGGCGCAGGTGGCTGGCGAGTACGGGACGCCTGGGTACGGGACACAAGGGAGTGTCTGAGTGGACAGTGTCAGGCGGCACCAGCGGGTGGGTGAGCATGATCAGCTAGCGGGTGGGCGAGGGGCCGGGGCGGGCGGCGGTGCGATAGGCGGTCGGCCGGCGCCACGGAGGCGGGAGTCCGGGGAGCGATCCGCGTTGTCCGGGCAACCTGGCCCGAGTGCTGGCTAGGCTGGCGGGTATGCACGAGGTCCACCTCGACTTTGCGGTCGCCCTGCATCACCAGCTGCCGACCGAGGGCAACCTGAGCTGGTCACCGTATTCGGTGGCCTCGGCGCTGGGGCTGGCCGCGGCCGGGGCCCGTGGCGACACCCAGCAGGAGCTGGCCAGGCTGATCGCCCCGGAGGTGGATCAGGCCACGCTGGTGCGCTGGCTGTCGGAGTCGGCTTCGCTGCCGGAGGCGGAGCTCGCGGTGGCCAACGCGCTGTGGTTGGCGGCCCAGCTGGGCTGCCGGGACGAGTATCGGGAGCTGGTCCGGCAGCTGGCCGGGGCGCGGTCCACCAGGCCAATTTCGCCGACGATCCGGAGGGTTGCCGGGTTCGGATCAATGAGGACGTGGCCCGCACCACCCGCGGGCTGATCCCGCACCTGCTGGCCGAAGGGATGATCACCCCGAGGACCGCGGCGGTGCTGGTGAATGCCCTCTACCTGAAGGTGGCGTGGCTGAACGCGTTCCCGTCGGAACAGACGGCGCCGGCCCCGTTCACCACCCCGGCGGGGGAGCGATCGGTGCCGACCATGCGCCAGCAGGAAACCTTCCGGTACGCCGAGGCGGCCGGTTGGCGCATGGTGTCCTTGCCGACTCCCGCCCCGGTGATGGTGGATGTCCTGCTGCCGGAGGTGGACGGCACTCCGCTGACCGCGGCCGCGGTGCGCGCCCTGTGGAGCGCTGGCCGCAGCGTCAAGGTCGATCTGTGGCTCCCGCGGTTCCGGGTCGCCAGCCAGGCGCTCCTCAACGAACCGCTGGCGGCGTTGGGGGTGACCACCCCGTTCGACCCCGACCGGGCCGACTTCTCCGGGATCACCGAGGGGAAGCGGATGTGCATCGACCAGGTGGTGCACCAGGCGGTGCTCCGGGTCGACGAGCAGGGCTTCGAGGGAGCGGCCGCGACCGCGGTGGTGATGCGACTGGTGTCGATGGATCTCAGCCGGCCGATCCCGTTCCGGGTAGACCGCCCCTTCCACCTGTTGGTGCGCCACGCCCGGACCGGGGCGATCTACTTCCTGGCCCGGGTGACCGACCCGACCGCGGCCTGATCCCCGCTCGCGGTGACAGCAGTCTCCGTACCCCAGGAGTTTCGGAGTTGACCCTCACGTTACGTGAGGCCGTAGCGTCGCCGCCAGGAAGGAGGGAACCGTGGGCTACTCGGTGGGTACGGTGGCCCGGCTCTCCGGGGTGACCGTGCGGACCCTGCACCACTACGACGAGATCGGGCTGCTGACTCCCAGCGGTCGCACCGCCGCGGGGTACCGCCAATACTCGGAGTCGGATCTGGAGCGGCTGCGCCAGATCCTCACCTACCGGGAGCTCGGGTTCTCGCTGGAAGAGATCGCGGAGCTGCTTGCGGAGCCGACGGACCTCCAGGCGCACCTGCGCCGGCAGCGTGAATTGCTGCGGGGCCGGATCGAGCGACTCCGGAAGATGGCCGAGGCGATCGAGCGGATGATGGAGGCGACGCAGATGGGGATCCAGCTCACGCCCGAGGAGCGGTTCGAGGTGTTCGGGGAGCATGACCCGACCCAGTACGAGGACGAGGTACGGCAGCGGTGGGGTGGCTCCGAGGCGTACCGGCAGTCGCAGCAGCAGGCCGCGGGATACACCAAACAGGACTGGCAGCGGATCACGGACGAGACCGGCCGGCTGTACCAGCGGATCGCGGAGGCGATGCGGTCCGGTGCTCCGGCCACCAGCGAGGTCGCGATGGATCTGGCCGAGGAGCATCGGCGGCAGATCGATCAATGGTTCTATGAGTGCGGCTATGAGATGCACCGCAATCTGGCCGAGTTGTACGTGACCGACCAGCGGTTCACCGAGTCGCTGGACTCCCACCAGCCGGGGTTGGCGGCGTACTTGCGGCAGGCGATCCTGGCCAACGCGGAGCGGGCCGGCGCCTGACGGTCGCTTGTATCGTGGCGGTGTACTCCGCCTTCCGCCGCACCCATCCGCAGGTGGCAGTGGAGGTGTCGTACGGGTCGAGCGGGGCGCTCTACCAGCAGGTGGCCAACGGCGCTCCGTTCGATCTGTATCTCTCCGCTGATCTGGACTACCCCCGCCGGCTGGTCGACCAGGGGTAGGCCGCGGCCGGACCGGCGCTATCCATCTGGTCCCTCGCCGGTCCACCGACGACGGTGCATCTAGGCTGGACAGCCGTGTGGCGGATCGGGATCAATACCTGGGCATGGGTGGCGCCGCTGACTGACACGGCGCTGGTGGAGCTGGCTCCCCGGATCAAGGACTGGGGGTTCGACGCGATCGAGCTGCCGGTCCAGGGGTGGGGCTGGGATCCGGAGCGGGCGTCCGCGCTGCTGGCCGAGCTCGGGCTCACACCGGTGGTGTGCGCCGGCCTGTTGCCGGAGCACGATCTGCTCACCGATGACGACGAGACGCTGCAGCAGACCACGAATTTCCTCAAGCGGTGTATCCAGGTAGCGGTGCAGCTGGGCGCGTCGGTGGTGGCCGGGCCGCTGTACGCGCCGGCTGGCCGGCGGTGGCTGCTGGCGCCCGAGGATCGGCCGGCCACCATCAGGCGGCTGGCGCAGCGGCTACGGCCATTGGCGGAGTCGGCGGCCGCGCAAGGGGTGACGCTGGCGTTGGAGCCACTCAACCGGTTCGACGGCAGTCTGCTCAACACCGTGGCCCAGACTCGCGAAGTAGTTGACCAGGTGCCCGGCGCGGGCATCGCGTTGGACACCTTCCATCTGCACATTGAGGAGCGAGACCTGGCGGCGGCGGTGCGCGTGGCCGGGGAGCGGTTGGCGCACGTGCAGGTGTGCGGCAACGACCGAGGGGTGCCGGGCGGGGACCTGTTCGACTGGGCGACGTTTTTCCAGGCGTTGGCCGACATCGGTTACTCCGGGGTGGTGAACATCGAGTCGTTTATCGCGCCATCGTTGGCGGTCCGGATGTCGGTGTGGCGGCCGTTGACCACTCACTCGGATGATCTCGCCACGGCAGGATTGGCGTTTCTGCGGTCACAGTTCCGGCAAGTCACCGCGTCGACGGCGGTTGCAAATCGGCCGAGCTGACGGCACCATGCAGGCACGTCCGCACTCTGGGACGGGCCTGGCGGGCAACCGGTCGCGCCGGAGGCAGGAATCCAGGGGATGGATGCGTGGTCTTGACTGACGCGTCAGTTATGCTCCCTATCTGCAGGTCGACAGGGGGTGGATGATGGCACGGCCGAGTGCGGAGGTTCAGCGCCGCCAGCAGATCCTCGCGGCGACCTGTGAGGTCATCGCGGAGCAAGGATTCCGCTCCTTGCGGGTGTCCGACGTCGCCAAGCGAATCGGAGCGGCGACCGGGACCGTGCATTACTACTTCCCCACCAAACGGGATTTGCTGCACGCAGCGTTCGAGTTCAATTTCCGTAATTCACTGGAGCGACGTCGCGCGATCTTGGACAGCGACGATGATCCATTGACCAAGCTGCGGGCGTTGGTGGATTCCTACCTGCCGATAAGCCCCCAGACCGTGCGGGCGTGGCGGGTGTGGGCGGAGCTGTGGATCGAGGCTATTCACGAGCCAGAGCTGCAAGAACTCAATGACGCCGTGTACGGCGAGTGGCGGGCGCTGATGGCCGGGATCATCCGCGACGGGCAGGCCGCCGGGCTGATCCGCGACGGGGACGCGGTGATGCTGGCCAACTTGGTGATCGGCCTGATCGACGGGCTAGCGATTCAGGTAATCCTCGCATCCCGGAACATGACCCCGGATCGGATGCGTCGGACCTGCCACCACCTCCTGGATCAGATCATCACCACCGAGCTGCGGCAGTCGGCGGCGGGGCGACGGAGCTAAAGCGCACTGCCGGGCGAGGTTCCGCCCGGCGGCACCCGCCCTCGTCGGCGGTGGGTCCCGTTAGCGATGCGTGCGGCGGGGTCCGTCCACGCCGTATTCGATCCTGATATGTCCATTATTTCCGAGCCGACGGGCATGTCGGTTTTTCGCCATCAGTAGGAGTGATCTCTCCTCATTGGTGGCTGGATCCTTGACCAGTTAATCAAAAGCTGGCCGCTCAGGTATTGACAAGCTGCAGCGACGCCCCCAAGATAACCGATCAAATAACTGACGCATCAGTCAATCGAGTGAGAGGCGCCCATGGGTCTCAGGAGCAAGAGAGTGGCGGTAGCCGCGGTAGCGGCGCTGACCGCGGCGGTCGCTGGCTGTGGTGGCGACTCATCAAGTGGCGAGAAGACCCTCACCGTGGTCATGTGGGGCGGTAGCGCTCAGGAAGCGCACGTCAACTCGTACATCACGCCATGGGCGGAGGAGAACGGCATCACCGTGCTCCAGGACCAGCCCACCGACTACGCCAAGCTGCGGGCGCAGGTGGAGGCCGGCAAGGTCAGCTGGGGGATCGTCCAGGTCGAGCCCAACTTCGCAGTGACCGCCTGTCGCGAGGGCCTGCTGGAGAAGATCGATACGTCCGTGGTGGACACCTCACCACTGGATCCGCAGTTTGTGTCCGAGTGCGCGATCCCGGTGCTGCAGTACGCCTTCACGATCGCGTACAACACCGACGTCTTCCCCGATGACCATCCGACCAGCTGGGCGGACTTCTTCAATGTCGAGAAGTACCCCGGCAAGCGGGGTTTCTGGCGGTCGGTGACCAGCGGCATCTTCGAAGCGGCGCTCCTGGCCGACGGGGTGCCGGCCGACCAGCTCTACCCGCTGGACATCGACCGGGCGTTCCGAAAGCTCGACAGCATCAAGGAGCACATCGTCTTCTACGACACCGGTGACCAGCAGGTGCAGCTGGTCGCCAGCGGAGAGGCGCCGCTGGTGCAGGCGTGGAATGGCCGGATCTTCCAGGCGGCGCAGCAGGGACAGCCGGTGGCCAACGAATGGAACGAGCACTTCCTGTCCTATGACACCGTGTTGATCCCGCGCGGATACCCCAACGCCGACCTGGCGCAGCAGTGGATGGCCCACTTCATCTACGACCTGGAAGGGCAGGCGGCGGACGCCGTAGCCAGCGCCTTCACCCCGGTCAACGACGAGGCCTTGGCGCTGCTCGACGCGGAGATCGCAGCCGAGCTGCCGACCTCTGCGCAGAACGCCTCCCAGCGGGCCATCGTGATCGACTACACCTACTGGGCCGAGCACTACGACCAGATTACGGAGCGCTTCAACGAGTGGCTGGCGTCGTGGTGAGGAACGGCACGATGACAGTGGACACCGCCCCGTCGGTCGGGTCGCCTATGGGCGCCCGGCCGGCGGGCCGGCGCCCACGTATCACCGACGGTTGGGGGCTGCTGGCGCTGCCAGTGGCCGCGTACCTGCTGGTGGTCCTGATCGTCCCGTTGGTCATCCTGCTTGCCCGTAGCGTCACCGACCCCACCCTCGGAATCGACCATTACCGCACCATCTTCGCGAGCCCGACCTACACGAAGGTGCTGCTCAACACCTTCGTCACCGCGATCGCGGTCACGCTGGTCACCTTGGCCATCGGGTTCCCGTACGCGTACCTGATGACCCTGGCCTCCGGGCTCTGGCGGAACCTGCTGCTGGTCCTGGTGCTCGTACCTTTTTGGACCAGTCTGCTGGTGCGTTCGTTCGCGCTGGTGTTGCTGCTGCGGGACACAGGTGTCGTCAACGAGACGTTGCAGGCGATCGGGTTGATCGAATCCCCGATCCCGTTGATGCGTAACTTCACCGGCGTCCTGATCGGCATGGTCCAGGTGATGCTGCCGTTCATGGTGCTGCCGCTGTACGCCACCATGCGTAGCATCGATCGCCGGCTGCTGCACGCGGCCGAAGGGTTGGGCGCCCGGCCAGCGTTCGCGTTTTGGCGGATCTTCGTCCCCTTGACGAAGCCGGGGGTGCTCGCCGGCAGCCTGCTGGTGTTCATCCAGTCCCTCGGTTTCTACATCACCCCCTCCCTGCTGGGTGGGCCGCAGAACGTGATGCTCGGCGAGCTGATCGTCCAGCAGGTGTCCAACCTGCTGCAGTGGGGCTTCGCGTCGGCACTGGCGGTGGTGCTGCTGGCGGTGACGTTGCTGCTGCTGGCGATCGCTAGCCGGTTTGTCGACATCCGGCGAATGTTCTGGAGGGAGCTGTGACCCGCCTGCTCAGCCGCGCCGCGCTGGTGCTCCTCGGGGCCCTGACCGGGCTGCTGCTGATCCTGCCGGCACTGGTGGTGGTGCCGATGTCGCTGTCGGACAGCCCCTACCTCACCTTCCCGCCGGAGGGATTCTCGACCCGTTGGTTCCAGCGGTTCCTGGAGGACCCGGCCTGGCAGGCCAGCACGATGGCCAGCCTGCGGGTGGCGGTGCTGGTGACGATCCTCTCCATTGTGCTCGGTACCGCCGCGGCGCTGGGCCTGGTCCGCGGGCGAATGCCGTTCAAGGCCGCGATCTCCGGCCTGGTGGTGGCGCCGTTGATCGTGCCGTACGTGATCATCGGCTTGTCGGCGTACGCACTGGCGCTGCAGCTCGGTCTGACCGAGACCACGCTCGGATTCGTCCTCATTCACACCGCGATCGCGGTCCCGTACGTGGTGATCAACGTGACCGCCTCCCTGGCGTCGTTCGACCGGCGGCTGGAGCAGGCGGCGCTGAGCCTCGGCGCCGGGCCCCTGAGCACATTTCTGCGGGTGACGCTGCCGATCATCGCCCCGGGGATCGCGGCGGGTGCGGTGTTCGCGTTCATCACGAGCTGGGACGAGGTGGTCATCAGCATCTTCCTGTCCGGGCCTGGCATGACCACCCTGCCGGTGCGGATGTGGTCCGGCGTGCGGGTACAGATCGACCCAACGGTGGCGGCGGTGTCGACCATGCTGCTGCTGGTCACGGTCGCGGTCTTCGCCGCCGGCGGAGTGAGCCGGCTGCTCCTCAAGCTTCGCCTCACTCGCGCTTCCCGCCCGGCCCGAACCTCCCCCTCCTTGGAGCAACGATGAGTAGTGAGACGACATCGCGTTCGGGTGCCTCGGTACGGATCAGCGGGGTGACCAAGCAGTACCGAGACCTCCGCGCACTCGATCACGTCAGCCTCGACATTCAGGCCGGGGAATTCATCACCCTGCTGGGGGCCAGCGGGTCGGGCAAGTCGACCTTGCTGAACATCATCGCCGGGTTCATCAAGGCTGACGCGGGCATGGTCGAGGTAGGCGCGCGGTACCTCTCCCGAGTGCCGCCGGACAAGCGGGGACTGGGCATGGTGCTCCAGCAGGACGCGCTGTTCCCGCACATGACGGTGTTCGAGACCGTGGCCTTCCCGCTGCGGCGCATGACCTGCCTCACCGGCGTGTCCGGCTCGGGCAAATCCACCCTG
>Ga0079224_100000907_pt1 | contig 31934 bp, 23 predicted proteins | sample Stecom2015_FD_80414 | JGI IMG/M metagenome (GOLD analysis project Ga0079224, IMG submission 80414) | Agricultural soil microbial communities from Utah to study Nitrogen management - Steer compost 2015 | ecosystem: Environmental > Terrestrial > Soil > Agricultural land | place: USA: Utah... | reverse complement strand
GCTGTGACCGCCCCGGCACGGACCCTCCCGCCGCTCGTCGAGCCGGGGCCCGAGCTCACGCGCGAGGAGGCCGCCCGGTACGCGCGGCACCTGGCCCTGCCGGGTGTCGGCCCCGAGGGGCAGCGCCGGCTCGCGGCCGCGCGCGTCCTCGTCGTGGGGGCGGGCGGCCTGGGCAGCCCGGCGCTGCTCTACCTGGCCGCCGCGGGCGTCGGCACGCTCGGCGTGGTGGACGACGACGTCGTCGAGGAGTCGAACCTGCAGCGCCAGGTGGTGCACGGCGTGGCGGACGTGGGGCGGCCCAAGACGACGTCGGCCCGCGAGGCGGTGACGGCGGTGAACCCGCACGTGCGTGTCGTGGAGCACACCGAGCGGCTGACGCCCGACAATGCCCTGGCGGTGCTGTCGGGGTACGACCTGGTGCTCGACGGCACGGACGCCTTCGCCACCCGCTACCTCGTCTCCGACGCCGCGGAGGTGCTCGGCCTGCCGTGCGTGTGGGGCGGCATCTACCGGTTCACGGGCCAGGTGTCGACGTTCTGGGGCGCGGCGCCGGACGGTGAGGGCGTGACGTACCGCGACGTGTTCCCCGTGCCGCCCCCGCCGGGCGCGGCGCCCGACTGCGCGACCGGCGGGGTGCTCGGCGCGATGTGCGGCACGGTCGGCTCCGTCATGGCCACCGAGGCGATCAAGCTGGTCACGGGCGCGGGCGAGACCCTGCTGGGCCGTCTGGCCGTGTACGACGCGCTCGGCCTCGCCTGGCGCCAGCTCACCGTCGGCCGCGACCCGGACCGCGAGCCGGTGACCGCGCTGCTGCGCGCGACCGACGGCCGCGACCCCTACGCCGTGTTCTGCGGGACGGCGCCCGTCGCCCGCGACGCGGACACGGTCACCCCTGGCGAGCTCGCCGCCGCCCGTGCGGACGGCCTCGATCCCCTCGTCCTCGACGTCCGGGAGGAGTGGGAGGCCCGGATCACCCCGGTGCCGGGCGCCCGGCTGGTCCCGTCCGGCCGGTTCGCCGGGTCGGGAGCGGACGCGGTGGTGCGGGACGTCGCGGCGTGGGCCGCGGGCCGGCCGGTGCACGTGCTGTGCCAGGCGGGCGTGCGCTCGGCGCGCGTGGCGGGGGTGCTGCGGGAGGCGGGCGTGGCGGCCCTGTCGGTCGAGGGCGGGGTGGCGGCCCTGCGCACGGAGTGACGCGCGCCACGTTCCCCGGTCACGCGGTCGGCTTGACGCGGCCCCCGGAGCCATTAGGTTAGGGCAGGCAAACCTAAGTTGCCCCTCGGGGCGGCTTCCCCTCCCGAGGAGACTTCCGCATGCCCTCACGCCTGCCCGCAACGTCGCCCGTGACCGCACCCGCCCCGAGGTCGCACGACACCACCGCGCTGCTGCGCGGGGCCACCGCGGACCTGTACGCCGCGACCGTGCGGGAGGTCGCCGAGGACGTCGCGGACCGGCTGCGGACCGTGACGCAGCCGTTCTCGGGTGCCGCCCGCGCCGAGCTGCAGGGGCTCGTGGACGCCGTCGACCTCGACGGCCCGCCCGCCGGGACGCGGGAGGCGCTGCGGGAGGCCGCCGACCTGTACGCCACGCACGCCGTCTGGTTCCACGAGCCCGCCTACACGGCGCACCTGAACTGCCCCGTCGCGCTGCCCGCCGTCGGCGCCGAGACGATGCTGGCCGCGATCAACACCTCCGTGGACACCTACGACCAGTCCACGGTCGCCACCCTCATGGAGCGCCGGCTGATCGGGTGGACCGCTGACCGGATCGGCTTCGGCGCCGAGGCCGACGGCGTCTTCACCTCCGGCGGCACCCAGTCCAACTTCCAGGCGCTGTTCCTCGCCCGCGAGAAGGCACGCCGCGCCGGGGTGCCGCTGTCCGCCATGCGCGTCCTCACCACGCAGGCGTGCCACTTCAGCATCGCCAAGTCGGCGCTGCTGCTCGGCCTCGACGACGACGCCGTCGTCGCCGTCGGCACCGACGCCGAGGGGCGGCTCAGCCCCGACGCCCTGGGCCGCGCGCTGGTCGACGTCGAGCGCACCGGCGACGTCGTCGTCGCCGTCGTGGCCACCGCGGGCACCACCGACCGTGGCTGCGTCGACCCGCTCGGTGCCGTCGCCGACCTGTGCGACGCCGTCGGCGCCTGGCTGCACGTCGACGCCGCCTACGGCTGCGGCCTGCTCGTCAGCCCCACCCGCCGCCACCTGCTGACCGGGATCGAGCGCGCCCGCAGCGTCACGGTCGACTTCCACAAGGCGTTCTTCCAGCCCGTCTCCTCCAGCGCCCTCGTCGTGCGCGAGCGGGACGACCTCGCACCCGTCGCGTGGCACGCGGACTACCTCAACCCCCAGGGCGAGCCCCATGCCGACCCCAACCAGGTCGACAAGTCCCTGCAGACCACGCGCCGCTTCGACGCCCTCAAGCTCTGGGTCACCCTCCGCGCGCTCGGCCCCGACGGCATCGGCGCCATGGTCGACGCCGTCTGCGACCTCGCCGCCGCCGTCCACGCCGACCTCGCGACCGACCCCGACCTCCGCGTCGTCGGCACCACCGACCTGTCCACCGTCCTGTTCCGCTACGAGCCCGACGGCCTCGACCCCGCCCGCGCCGACGCGCTCGTGCCCCAGGTGCGCCGCGTCCTGTTCGACTCCGGCCGCGCGCTGGTCGCCAAGACCGTGGTCGAGGGCCGTCCCTGCCTCAAGCTCACCCTGCTCAACCCCGACGCGACCCTCGCCGACGTGCGCGGCGTGCTCGAGCTCGTCCGCTCCGCGGCCCACGGCCTGCTCGCGGGGGAGGCGCTCGCGCACACCGACGAGCCGCCCTGCCGGGCCGTGCACCCGCGCCTTGCCCGGACGGAGGGGGAGGGCTGATGACCCACGTCCACGACCTCGTCGGCATCGGCCTCGGCCCCTTCGGCCTCGGCCTGGCCGCGCTGTCCGAGCCGCTGCCGGACGTCGACGCCGTGTTCCTCGACCAGCGCGACGGCTTCTCCTGGCACCCGGGCATGCTCATCGAGGGCACGACGCTGCAGGTGCCGTTCCTCGCCGACCTCGTGACGATGGCCGACCCGACGTCGCCCTACTCGTTCCTGGCCTGGCTCAAGGCGACCGGGCGGCTGTACCCGTTCTACATCCGCGAGTCGTTCTACCCGCTGCGCGCCGAGTACGACGAGTACTGCCGCTGGGTGGCCGCCCAGCTGCCCAGTCTCCGCTGGGGGCGGCGGGTGACGAGCGTCGCACGCGTCGCCGCCGGGGACGGGTACGTGTTCGAGGTGACGGCGCAGACCGGCGCCGGCGTCGAGAAATACTGTGCCAAGCACGTCGTGCTGGCCACCGGCACCCAGCCGCGGCTGCCCGCCGTCCTCGAGCACCTCGACGGCGCGGGGCCCGTGGTGCACACCGGCGACTACCTACCGCACCGCGCGGCGCTCGTGGACTCGGGCGCCGTCACCGTCGTCGGCAGCGGGCAGTCGGCGGCCGAGGTGTACCGCGACCTGCTCGACGTGTGCGGCACCGGGCCGGGGGAGCTGCGCCTGGACTGGGTGACCCGCTCACCGCGGTTCTTCCCGATGGAGTACACGAAGCTCACGCTCGAGATGACGTCGCCCGAGTACACCGACCACTACGCGGCCCTGCCCGCCGCGCTGCGCGACCGGCTGGGCCGCGAGCAGCGCAGCCTCCACAAGGGCATCAGCGGCGACCTGGTCGACGACGTCTACGACACCCTGTACCGCCGCACGGCCCTCGGCCGGGAGCTGCCGACCACGCTGCTCACCGACACCGAGGTCGTCGCCGCCCGCCACGACGCCGCGACGGACGAGTACGTGCTCACCCTCCGGCACGGCCAGCTCGGCGCGACGGCGGAGCACCGCACCCGCGCCGTCGTCGCCGCGACCGGCTACGCCGCGCAGGTCCCGCCCTTCCTCGCGCCCGGTCTCGTCAACCTCGACGACCGCGGCCGGTACGCCGTCACCCGCGACTACACCGTCGACGACGACCGCCGCGTGCACGTGATGAACGGCGAGGAGCACACCCACGGCGTCACCGCGCCGGACCTCGGCTTCGGGGCGTGGCGCGCGTCCGTCATCCTCGCGAACGTCACGGGCCGCGAGCCGTACGCCGTCGAGCGCCGCATCGCCTTCCAGCAGTTCGGGCTGCCGGGAGGTGCCCGATGAACGCCGTCGCCTTCACGACCACGACCCGCCTCGGCGAGGTCACGCTCGAGCCCGTCGACCCGGACCGCGACGCCCCGCTGGTCCAGGGCTGGCTCGCCCACCCGTCGGCGGCATACTGGCAGATGGGCCACCTCGACGTCGCCCAGGTGCGCGACTACCTCGCCGGCGTCCGGGCGGCGCCGCACGAGGACGCGTGGCTCGGTCGCCTCGACGGCGATCCCGTCCTCCTGGCCGAGACCTACGACCCGGCGCGCGTGCTGCTCGTCGACGTCCACGACGCGCAGCCGGGCGACCTCGGCATGCACCTGCTGGTCGCCCCGCCCGTCACCCCACGGCACGGCCTCACCGACGCCGTCATGACCGCCGTCATGCGGTTCTGCCTCACCGACGAGGGCCGGGGCGCCGCCCGCGTCGTCGTCGAGCCCGACGTCGGCAACCGGCGCATCGCCGCCAAGAACGCCGCTGCGGGCTTCCGCGTGCTGCGCGAGGTCGACCTCGGCCAGGGAGCGCACGCCAAGCGTGCCGCCCTGAGCGTCGCCACGCGCGCCGACTTCGCCGCGTCCCCGCTCGGCACCGGGCCGCGGGACGCCACCCACCTCGTGCCCGCGCACACGGAGCACGCCCATCGCCACCTCGCGGCCAAGACGATCGCCGAGCTCACCCACGAGCGGCTCCTCACCCCGGTCGCCGACGGGCCGACGGGCCACGGCGCCTACCGCCTCGACCTCGGCACCGTGACCTACCGCTTCACCGCCCGCCGGTACGCGCTCGAGCACTGGGTGATCGACCCCACCTCCCTGCGCCGCACCGCCGGCGACGAGCCGCTGGGGGAGAGCGACCTGCCCGTCGACGTCCTCGAGCTGGTCGCCGAGCTCCAGCCCCTCCTGCAGGTCCCGGACGACCTGCTGGCCACCTACCTCGAGGAGCTGTCCTCGACCCTCGCCTCCGCCGCCGCCAAGCACGAGCGCGAGCTCGACGGCACCACCCCCTCGGTGCGCGGGCTGCTCGACCGGCTCCGCACCGCCGACGGCCCCGGCGACGTCGCCGCGGCGTTCCAGCAGGTCGAGGCCGCCATGTCCGAGGGCCACCCCGGATTCGTCGCCAACAACGGCCGCATCGGCTTCTCGCTGAGCGACTACCGCGCCTACGCGCCCGAGCGCGGGCAGCGCCTGCGCCTGCTCTGGCTCGCCGCCCGCCGCGAGCACACCCACCTGGCGCTCGCGGCCGACGGCACCGAGGCGGGGCACTACACCGCCGAGCTCACCGCCGCCGAGCGCGCCGCCTTCGCCGAACGCCTCGCCGCAGCGGGCCACGACCCCGCCGGCTACCTCTACCTGCCCGTGCACCCCTGGCAGTGGGAGCACCGCGTCGCGATCACGTTCGCCGCCGACGTCGCCCGCGGCGACCTGGTCCCCGTCGGCCCCGGCGCCGACGAGTACCAGCCGCAGCAGTCCATCCGCACCCTGTTCAACCGCACCCGCCCCGACCGGCACTACGTCAAGGTCGCGCTCGCCATCCAGAACATGGGCTTCCTGCGCGGCCTCTCACCCGCCTACATGCGCGCCACCCCCGCCATCAACGACTGGGTCGCGGACCTCGTCGCCGGAGACGAGATCCTGCGCCGCACCGGCTTCACCGTGCTCCGCGAGGTCGCCTCCGTCGGCTACACCGGCGACGTCTACCACCGCACGCCCCGGCCCAACGCGCACCGCAAGATGCTCGCCGCCCTGTGGCGCGAGTCGCCCCTGCCGCACCTGCGGCCCGGCGAGCGCGTGGTGACCATGGCGAGCCTGCTGCACCGCGACGCCGGCGGCACCGCGTTCGTCACCGCCCTCGTGCGCGAGTCCGGCGTGCCGCCCGAGCAGTGGCTGCGCGCCTACCTCGACGCCTACCTCTACCCCCTCGTGCACTGCCTGCTCACCCACGAGCTCGCGTTCATGCCGCACGGCGAGAACCTCATCCTGGTCCTGCGCGACGGCGTCGTGGTGCGCGCCCTCATGAAGGACATCGGCGAGGAGGTCGCCGTCGTCGGTCACCGCCCGCTGCCGCCCGCCGTCGAGCGCGTCCGCGCCCCCGTGGACGACGACGAGAAGGCGCTCGCGATCTTCACCGACGTGTTCGACGGCGTGCTGCGGCACCTGTCCGGCATCCTCGCCGGCGACGGCGTGCTCGCCGAGGACCGGTTCTGGGCACTGGTGGCCGAGACGATCGACCGGCACGGCGCCGAGCACCCGGGCGCGCGCATCGACCTGCGCGTCGACCGGTTCGCGCACTCCTGCCTGAACCGTCTGCAGCTGCGCAACACGCTGCAGATGGTCGACCTGACCAACCAGTCGCAGTCCCTCATCTACGCGGGCGAGATCGACAACCCGGCCCGCAGGGGCTGACGTGCGCGAGAGGATGAGCGGCGTGACCTTCGACCTGTTCCGCGACCACCTGGGCATCCCGCACGTGCGGGCGGCCTCCGAGCTCGAGGTGGCGTACGGCCAGGGCTGGGTGACCGCTCAGGACCGCGGCCTGCAGATCGAGGCGGACCGGCTGCGCGCCGAGGGCCGGTACGCCGAGCTCGCCGGTGACGCAGGCGTGGCCTGGGACCGGTTCGCTGAGCGCGAGCGCCTGGCCGGGACGGCGCGCGCGATCCACGACGCCGCGGCGCCCGCCGAGCAGGCGTGGCTCGCCGCGTACGCCGACGGCGTCACCGCGGGCCTGCGCGACGGAGGCAGGGACGTGCCCGAGCTCGCCGGCGTGCCCGGGCGCCCGTGGGAGCCGTGGACGCCGATCGGCGTGTTCCTCGCGGTGCACGTGCTGTTCAACGGCTTCCCCGGCGTGCTGTGGCGCGCGCACGTCGCCCGGCACCTGCGCGTGCCCGGCGTGCCGCTCGAGCGCGTGCTGCGCCTCTTCGACGCCGAGGCGGGATCGGGCTCCAACGCCTGGGCCGTCGCGGGCGCGCACACCGTCTCGGGCCGCCCGCTCGTGGCAGGCGACCCGCACCGCACCCTCGAGGTGCCGGGCCCGTACCAGCAGGTGCGGCTCGTGTGCACCGACCCGGACGCCCCGTACGACGTCGCCGGCCTCGCGTTCCCCGGAGTGCCCGGCGTGCCGCACTTCGCGCACGCCGTGTCCCCGCAGGGCTCGGTGGCGTGGGGGATCACCAACGCCGGGGCGCACCACGTCGAGGTCGTCGCCGACGACCCCGACGACCCCGCCGCCTGGCGCCTCGCCTGGCCCGCCCGCGACCTGTCCGACGTCGGTGTCGCCGCCTGGCGCGCGCTGCTGCACGCCCGTACGGCCCGCGACGTGGCCGACGCCTTCACCCGCTGGGTCGATCCGGTCAACCGCGTGCTCACCGCCGACGACACGGGCGAGGTGCTCAGCCTCACCGCGGGCCGGGTGCCCGCCGCCCGCGACCGTGCGCTCCCCGTCGCCCGGCCGGCCGACGGCTACGTCGAGCTGCCGCCCGCCGTCACGGTCACCGAGGCCGCCGTCGACGCGAACGAGCGGCCGGTCACCCAGCCTCCCGACGGCCGGCCCGGGACCGGTCCGCGGGACCTGCGCCCCGCGCGCGAGGCCCACGACCTCGGCTGGTGGTACCCGCCGCACCGTGCCGAGCGCATCCGGCAGCTCCTGGCCGCCGCCGAGCAGCCCGAGTCGCCGGACACCCAGTCCCGCATCCACGGCGACACCCGCGACCTCGGCGCCGCGGGCCTCGTCGTCCACCTCGCCCAGGACCCGTCGCCCGCGGCCGGCCGCCTGCGCGCCTGGGTCGCCGCTGGAGCCCACCTCGAGGCCGACAGCACCGATGCCGCCCTCTACATGCGCTGGCGGCACGCCCTGGCCCACCGCGTCGCCCGGCACCCCGCGCTCGCGCCCCTGCACGCCCCGCACGGTCAGGACCCGGCGATCGCACCCCTGTTCGCGGCGACCTTCGACGTCGCGGTCGCCGCGGGCTCCGGCACGGCGACCCTGCTGGACGCCGACTGGCTCGGCATCGACGGCGCCGCCGAGGCGTCGGGGGCGCTCGCCGAGGTGGCGGACGCTTCCGCTCCCGCCTGGGGCGACCTGCACGCCGTCGCGCCGACGGCCCCTGCGCCCGGCCTGACCGGCGCGCACACCGCGGCCGTGCGGGCTGCCGCCGTCGCGGGGAACAACGAGTCGGTGCGCTGCACGGGCGGCTCGCCGGGCGTCGCCACCACGAGCCACCGCGGGTCGGTGGCCCGCTACGTGTGGGACCTGTCCGACCGGTCGCGCAGCCGCTGGGGCGTGCCCTTCGGTGCCGACGGGCGGCCGGGTGCGCCGCACTTCGACGACCAGCACGCCACGTGGGCCGCCGCAGGCACGGTGCCGGTGGTGACCGACCCGGCCGCGCTGTACGCCGTCGACACCACGGGCCGCCTGCTGAACGGCCCTCGCGGCGCCGAGGTGTGGCGGCAGGACCACCGTGCGCACGGGGTGGTCACCGCCCACGTGGTGGATCCCGACGCCGACGCCGACCTGCTGCACGGGTGGTTCACGCAGCCGCGGGCCGCGTTCTGGGGTCTGGCCGACCGCACGCGCGACGAGGTGCGCGACCTGTACGCCTTCGTCGACTCGCTGGAGACCCACCACGCCTACCTCTTGCGCTGGGACGGTGCGCCGGTCGTGCTCGTGCAGGCGTACCACCCGGAGCACGACCCGGTCGTCACCGCCTACGACGTCGCGCCCGGCGACCTGGGGGTCCACTTCTTCCGGGGCGGCAACGGGCCTGCCGCCGGCGGGGACCCGTGGCCCGTGCTCGGCCCGGCGCTGCGCGACTTCCTGTTCGCCGGCCGCGGGACGGCCCGACTGGTGGCCGAGCCGGACGCGCGCAACACGCGGGCGGTGCGTCGCCTGCAGGCCCTGGGTTTCACGGCGGCCGAGGAGGTCTCGTTCGTGTCGGCGCAGGGCCCGAAGACGGCGCGGATGACGTACCTGACGCGCGAGGCGGCGTACGGCACGGTGTGACGCACGCCACGCACGAGTAGGTGCTTACCCAAACTAAAGACTTGCGGGCGGCGGGATAATGGCTGTGATGCCTCCCACAGACGAACGCTCGAATCGATCCGAACCTTCCTCTGCATCCCTCTCCACCGTCGCGTCGATCCGCAGGCTGCACCCGTACGTCCGTACCGCGCTCCCGCGGCTGGCGGGCGGCCTGCTCGCCTCCCTGGGTGCCGGGCTCATGGCACTCGCCATCCCGCGCGTGCTGCAGTGGGTCACCGACGGCCCCCTGACCGCAGGCGCGCGCGACCACGACTGGTCCGGTCTGGTCTGGTCCGTCGTCCTCGTCGCCGTGCTCGGTGTGGGGGAGGCGGGCCTGATCCTGCTGCGCCGCACGCTCGTCATGTTCCCCGGCACGCGCGTCGAGGCAGCGATGCGCATGGCCCTGTTCCGCCACCTGCAGGACCTGCCGGTCGCCTTCCACGACCGCTGGCCCGGCGGCCAGCTCCTGTCGCGCATCATGGGCGACCTCGGCCTGCTGCGCCGCTGGCTCGTCTTCGGCATCATCCAGCTCGTCGTCAGCCTCGTGACCATCGTGGTCGGCGTCGGGCTGCTGGTGGCCACCGGCGGATGGCTCGGGATCATCTTCCTGTGCGGGGCGATCCCCGTCACCGTCCTCGCCTTCCGGTTCTCGCGCAGGTACCGCAAGATCTCCCGCCTGTCGCAGGACCAGTCGGGCGACCTGGCCACCACGGTCGAGGAGTCCGTGCACGGCATCCGCGTCCTCAAGGCCTTCGGCCGCGGCGGCGACGCGCTCGACCAGTTCACCGAGCAGGCCGCCGAGCTGCGCGAGACCGAGATCCGCAAGGCCACCACCGACGCGGGACTGACCACCGCGCTGCGCGTCATCCCCGAGGTCACGCAGGCGGTCGCTCTCGTGGTGGGCGCCGTGCTCGTGGCACGCGGCGAGATGACGCTCGGCGCGCTCGTCGCCTTCTTCGCGACGACGGCCGTCATCAACGGGCCCGTCGTCGACCTCGGCATGACCCTGTCGATGACGCTCAACGCACGCACCGCCGTCGACCGGTTCTTCGAGGTCATGGAGACCGTCAACCCGCTCACCGACCCCGAGCGCCCCGCCGACCTCGCCCCGGTCACCCCGGGCCGGGTCAGCGACACCGCAGGGCACGTCGCCTTCCGCGACGTCACCTTCCGGTTCGACGACGCCGACCGCCCCGTGCTCGACCACGTCGACCTCGAGCTGCCGCCCGGCACCACCACGGCGCTCGTCGGCCTCACCGGTTCCGGCAAGTCGACCCTCGCGATGCTCCCGCCGCGGCTGTTCGACGTCACGGCAGGCCGGGTCGAGGTGGACGGGGTCGACGTGCGCGACATGACCCGCGCGCAGGTGCGCGAGCGGGTCGCGGTCGCGTTCGAGGACCCGACCCTGTTCTCGGCCTCCGTGCGCGACAACGTGCTGCTCGGCGTCTCCGACGACCTGCCCGCCGCCGAGCGCGAGGCCCTGCTGGCCGAGTCGCTCGACGTCGCCCAGGCGCACTTCGTCGCCGACCTGCCCGACGGCGCCGACACCCGCATCGGCGAGGAGGGCATGTCGCTGTCCGGCGGCCAGCGCCAGCGCCTCGCCCTCGCCCGCGCCATCGCTGCCCGCCCGCGGGTCCTCGTGCTCGACGACCCGCTGTCCGCGCTCGACGTCGCCACCGAGGAGGCCGTCACCGCCCGCCTGCGCGACGTGCTGTCCTCCACGACGACCCTCGTCATCGCGCACCGCCCGTCGACCGTGGCGCTCGCCGACCGGGTGGCCGTGCTGCAGGACGGGCGGGTCACCGCCGTCGGCACCCACCAGGAGCTGCTCGCGGGCGACCCGCACTACCGCTACATCATCTCCAGCCTCGAGGAGGACTACGCGGCGCACGCGGAGCCCGGCCCGGACGGCGGCGACACGGACGGCGACACGGACGACGACACGGACGACGACACGGACGCCCGCACGGCCCAGGAGGCGCTCTCATGACCCAGCCGACCGCTGACACCGAGACCCGGCGCCGCCCGACCGACGCGGCCGCCGACGACGTCACCAGCCTGGGCAAGGCCGACTCGCGCGCCGTCCGGCGCCGCTCCCTGCGCCTGCTGGGCGACCTCCTGCGCCACCACAAGGCGGCACTGGCCTGGGCGGCGCTGCTCGTCGTCGCCTCGACGCTCGGCCAGGTCGCCGGGCCCTGGCTCGTCGCGGTCGCGATCGACCGGGCCGTGCCCGCGTTCGCTGACGGGTCGGTCACGCCGCTGGTCCTCACGGGCGCCGGGTACCTCGTCGCCGCCGTGCTGGGCGGTGTGGCCGCCGGCGCCTACGTGCGCGCTGCGGCACGGATCGCGCAGGCCGTGCTGCTCGACCTGCGCCGCCGGGTGTTCCGGCAGACGCAGCGGCTCTCCCTGGAGTTCCACGAGTCGTACACGTCGGGGCGGATCATCTCCCGGCAGACCTCCGACCTGGAGGCCCTGCGCGAGCTGCTCGACGGCGGCCTCACCGGCGTCGTCTCGTCGCTGCTGCTCATGGTGTTCACCTTCGTGAGCCTCGCGCTGCTCGACTGGCGCTCGGGCGTGGTGCTCGCGGTCGCGTTCGTCCCGGCGTGGCTGCTGACGCGCTGGTTCCAGCGGATGTCGCAGCGGTACTACCGGGAGCAGCGCACCGCGTCGGCCCGGCTCATCGTCAAGTTCGTCGAGACGATGACCGGCATGCGCGCGGTGCAGGCGTTCCGCCGCGAGCCCACCACGGAGGCCGAGTACCGCGCGCTCGGCGAGGACTACCGTGACGCCAACCTGCAGATCTTCGGCGTCAACGGCCGGTTCCAGCCGGGACTGATCCTCATCGGCAACCTCACCGTCGTCGCCGCGCTCGGCGTCGGCGGCTGGCGGGTGCTGGAGGGCACGCTCGCCGTGGGCGTGCTCGCGGCCGTGCTCCTGTACTGCAAGCGGTTCTTCCAGCCGGTGCAGCAGCTCGGCATGTTCTACAACGCGTTCCAGTCGGCGACGGCGGCCCTGGAGAAGGTGTCCGGGCTGCTGGCCGAGGAGCCGACGGTCGTGGAGCCCGCGAACCCGCAGCCGCTGCCACAGGGCACGGCGCGGGGGGAGCTGCGGCTGGAGCACGTCGTGTTCCGGTACGGCGACGGCCCGGTCGTGCTGCCCGGCCTCGACCTGACGATCCCGGCGGGGCAGACGGTCGCCGTCGTCGGCACCACGGGCGCGGGCAAGTCGACCGTGGCCAAGCTGGTGACCCGGTTCTACGACGCCACAGAGGGCGCGGTGCGCCTGGACGGCGTCGACGTGCGGGACCTGGCGTCGGCCGACCTGCGTCGCGCCGTCGTCATGGTGACCCAGGAGGCCTACCTGTTCAGCGGGTCGGTGCGCGAGAACATCGCGCTCGGCCGGCCGGGCGCCTCGCAGGAGGAGATCGAGGCGGCGGCGCGGGCCGTGGGCGCGCACGAGTTCGTCCTCGACATGCCCGACGGGTACGACACCGACGTGAACAAGCGCGGCGGGCGCGTCTCGGCGGGGCAGCGGCAGCTCCTGTCGTTCGCGCGCGCGTTCCTCGCCGACCCGGCGGTGCTCGTGCTCGACGAGGCCACCTCCTCGCTCGACATGCCGGGGGAGCGGCTCGTGCAGCGCGGCCTGCAGACCCTGCTGGCGGACCGGACGGCGATCATCATCGCCCACCGGCTCTCCACCGTCGCCATCGCGGACCGCGTGCTCGTCATGGAGCACGGCCGCGTCGTCGAGGACGGCGCACCCGCGGACCTGATCGCGGGCGACGGGCGGTACGCGCAGCTGCACGCCGCGTGGCAGGACTCGCTGGTCTGACGTGGTGGTCGTCCGGCGTGGCCGTCAGCCGGCGGCGAGCGCGCGCGCGAGCACGTCCAGCGCGCGGTCGAGCTCGTCGTCGGTCACGCCGCCGAAGCCGACCACCAGCCCCGACAGGGCGGCGCTGCGGCAGTACTGCGCGAGCAGCGGCAGGTCGAACCCGGCCGCGCGGGCGGCGTCCCGCGCGGCCGTCGCCGCCTCCGGGCTCGTCAGCCACGTCGAGTACATGCCCGCCAGGGGGCCGGCGAGCGTGGCGTGCGGCCCGAGCGCGGCCGCGACCCGCGGCGCGCGCTCGGCGTAGACGCGCCGGGCGGTGCGGACGACCTTGTCGACCCAGCCGTCGCGCAGCAGGGTGAGCAGGGCGCGCTGCGTCGCCCACGGCGGCGTGTCGTGGGTGGTCGTGCGCCGCCGCACCAGGAGCTCGTGCAGGTGCGGCGGCGCGACGAGCCAGCCCAGGCGCAACCCCGGGCTGACCGACTTGGCCGCGGTGCCCAGGTACGCGACCCGGGCGCGGTCGAGCGCCGCGAGGGCGGGCACGGGTGCGACGTCGTAGCGGAACTCCGAGTCGTAGTCGTCCTCCAGCACGACGGCGTCCGCCGCGCGGGCCGCCCCCAGCAGCGCGAGCCGGTCCGCTGCGGGCATCACGCGACCCAGCGGGTGCTGGTGCGCCGGCGTCACGTAGGCGGCGACGCACCCGTCCAGGCCCGTCACCGGCGCGGTCGCCGGGTGGTCGACGACGCGACGGCCCGCCGCGCGCACCGTCTCCACCGCCGCGCGGTAACCCGGGTCCTCCACGAGCACGGGCCCGGGGTCGAGCGCGCCCAGCAGCTGCCGCAGCCCGTCCGTGGTGCCGCCGGTCACGAGGATCTCGTCCGGCCCGACCGTGAGTCCCCGCGTGCGCGCGAGCCGTTCGGCGAGCGCCTCGCGCAGCTCCGGCACACCGCGCGGGTCCGGGTAGCCGCGCGGCGGGCGCGCCACCGAGACCTCGCGCCACGCGCGCCGCCACCCGGCCAGGTGGCGCGGGTCGATCCACGGCGTGCCCGCGTCGAGACGCACGTATCGCGGGTCGCGCGACGCCGGACGGGGCGGCGGGGGCGCCACCGGCAGCGCCTCGCCGCTGGCCACGAAGGTGCCAGACCCCCGCCGCGTCTCGACCCACGCCTCCGCCAGGAGCTGGTCGTACGCCTGCTCCACGACCGCGCGCGCCACCTCGAGGTCGGCCGCCAGCGCCCGGCTGGAGGGCAGACGGTCGCCCGTGGTGAGCGTGCCGTCGGTGACCAGGGCGCGCACGGCCGCGGCGAGCTGCGCGGGCAGGGGTTCCGGGCGGGTGCGGTCGAGGTGGACGGGGAGCATCGGGGCCTCTCGGTGTGTCGGTGGCCTGTTCAGATCGCGCCGAACTGGCTCGTGTCGGTGGGCCACTCGGGGGACAGGCTACTGCCATGACGACCCCCGCAGACCTCGCCCAGCTCTCCCCGACGCCCCGGACCACGCCGACCCGCGGCCGCAAGCGCCAGGTCGACGACCGTGCCCGGCTCTTCGCCCTGCTCGCCGACGCGCTCGTCGCCCACCTCGGCGTGCACACCGGCTCGCACCCCGTCGTGCTCCCGACGGCGTTCGGCGTCGACCCGGCCGGTCCCGACGACGGCGGCACCCTCTACCTGCACGGGTCCGTGGCCGCCGGCTGGCTGGGCCCGGCCCTCGAGCAGGACGTCTGCGTCACGGTCACCGAGCTCGACGGCCTCGTGCTGGCCCGCACGGGCTTCCACCACTCGATGAACTACCGGTCGGCCGTGATCATCGGGCGGCCGCGACGGGTCACCGACCCGGACGAGGTACGCCGCGCCCTGGACCTCGTCGTCGACCACATGGTGCCCGGCCGCGCCGCCACCCTGCGCCCTGCCACGCGCAAGGAGCTCGCCGCGACGGCGGTCGTCGCCGTGCCGCTCGCGGAGGCATCCATGAAGCAGCGCGCCGGCGGGGCGACCCTCGAGCCCGGCGACCTCGAGCTCACCGGCTGGGCGGGCGAGGTGCCGCTGCGGCGCGTGGCGGCCGAGCCCGTCACCGAGGACTACGTGACCGAGGCGATGCCGGACGTGGTCCTGCGGCGGGCGCGCGAGCTGGGGTGGGCCGCGGGCCGGTGACCGGGGGCGGACCCGGCCCGTTCCTCAGAAGGGCGGATCCGCGAGGTCCCACGGTCGAGGCGGACGATCGCCGGGGCGCGGGCGGGTGCGGGACGCCGCCCTGCCAGAGCGGACGCGCAGGTCCTCCGCGAGGCTCGTGACGTCGTCGCTCTTGTCGAACCCGGGCACCGCCGGGGGACGGGCGTAGGTGTGCCCCGTGGGTGCGGTCCACGTCGTCACACCGGTGCCAGGGTCCCTGCGCACCGTCCAGCCCAGGTGGGTCTTCGCGCGATGGTGCGTCCTACGCAGTGCGTGCAGGTTGTCGGCCCTCGTCTGGCCCGGCTCGTCGTCCGCGCCGCGGCTGGGTCCACGGGCCCGGTCGTGGTCGAACGGTGCGATGTGGTCGAGGTCGGTCCAGCGTGCCGGGCGGTCGCACTGCGGAAAGGTGCAGGTCTCGTCGCGGGCGACGACGGCGCGCCGCAGCACGACTCCGGGCCGGTAGGTGTGCGTCGAGTAGTCGGTCAGGATCCCTGTCACGGGGTCGGTGACGAGCCGCTGCCACGTGGCGTCGCCGGCCAGGAGCGCTGCGGTGTCGGCCGGGACCGGGCCGTACCCGTCGAGCTGGGCGGGCGTGTCGTCGAGCCCGAGGAGCGCGGTGGCCGGCACGGTGACCCGCACCTGGGGCCGCACCGGGATCACGCGCACGGCGGCGCCGTCGCAGTTACACCCGCCGCACGTGCACCCCGTGGCGGGCACGGTCGTGTGCGCGGTGGCTGGACCCTCCGCGCCGTCGCCCTCCGCGCGCACCGGACGCGGCGGCACCACGAGGCGGCCCGTGGCGATCGCGACCAGCGCGTCCGCCCGGGCCTGGCCGAGTGTGCGGACCGAGCCGGGCGCCCGCTGCAGGGCGTGTGCCGCCTGGTCGACGGCGTCCCAGACGGCCGCGGCGTCGGTCGCGGGCAGGTGGGCGCTGATCCAGCCCATGTGGTTGTCCGCCGGATCGAGGTAGACCGCCCGTCGGCTCCGGGCGTGCTCGACCACGGGGCTGGTGCCGTTGACGCGGGTGGCCCACGCGTTCATGCGGTCGCGCAGCCAGCGCCGGGTCCGGTCGGGCGCCCCGGGCAGGTAGCGGGCGATCGCCTCGGCACGCTGCTCGTGGGTCAGGGGGTTGCCGCTGTGCAGCAGGATGTCGGCCTTCGCGACGTCGATCACGCCGCGGTACAGGGCGTCCATGACCTGCGGGTGGTCGGACAGCGCGATGCCGCGGGCCAGGAGCTTGCGCGCGTCGGTCTGCGGCACGCGCAGCCGCGCACCGACCTCGGCCGCGGCAGCGTCGTGCTCGGCGGTCCAGGAGCGCCGACGGGCGATCTCCGCCGCGGCGCGGGACTGCAGGGCGGTCGCCCAGGACAGCACGTCCTGCCAGCGGGCGGTGACGTCGAGGAGGGTGGCGTCGTCGAGGTCGGCGACCTCGGCCTGCTCCAGCGCGGAGACGAGCGCGCCGCCCGTCGGCAGGATGCCGAGGCCGGACACGTCGACGGGAGCCTGCACCGGGACGTGCGGGCGGGCGTGCCCGGCCCAGGTGACGACGGCCGGGGAGCCAGGGCGCTCGCCCGACCCGACCCACGTGACGGTGCAGCTGTCGCCAGGCCCACCCCTCAGGTCGGGCAGGGCGGCACGCACACCCCGCCCGAGCACCCGCAGGACGCCGCTCGATCGCACCACTACACCTCCCTCAAGGCCTGCCATTCGCCATCGATGCATCGAATATATGTACGACAGAATCACTCCGCATCCCGGACGGAGAATCTGTGGACAACCCTGCTACCATCCCCGCCGTGAGCCCGAACAGTTCCGTCCTCCCGCCCCCGGTCGCCTGACCGGAGCGGCACCACGACCGGCCCGCGCGGGCCGGCGTCCAGGCGTGCTCCGCGACGCCCGTCCCGGGCCTCCGGGAGACCATCGGAACCACGCCGGGCACGTCCCGGCCGGGAGCACACATGTCATCGACTCGTTCCGGGCTGCTCTTCGTCAGCCTCGCCGGCGTCCTCTGGGGCACCGGCGGCCTCGCCCTCGAGATCCTGCGCGACCACGCGCAGCTGTCGGTCCTCACCGTCAGCGCCTACCGCATGGCCGTCGCCGCCGTCGTGCTGGTGGCGGCCTCGTTCGTCGTCCGACGCGGGCCGCAGCTCGCGGCGCTCGTGCGGCTCCACCCGGTCCGCGCGACCGCCGTCGGGCTCGGCACCGCTGCCTACCAGGCCCTCTACTTCGGTTCGGTCGCGACGGCGGGGGTCACCGTCGCGACCGTCGTGAGCCTCGGGCTCGCGCCCGTCCTGCTCGCCGTGGTCGACCTGGTCCGGTCGCGCACGACTGCCCGCGACGGGGCCCGCCTGCGGCCGACCCCGGCCGGGGGCCGGACCGTCCGCCTCCCGCTCGTCCTCACCTCGGCCCTGACCGGGCTCGTGCTCGTGAGCATCGCGTCGGGATCGGGCGGGGTCGGCACCCGCCCCGTGGTCGGCCTGCTGCTCGCGGTCGCCTCCGGGTCCGTGTACGCGGGCACGACCGCCCTCGGCAGCACCGTGCTGGCCTCCGACGGCGTCGAGCCGCTCGCGCTCACCACCGTCGCTACGACGGCGGGTGCCGTGGGGCTCGTCCCGGCCGCGCTCGTCGCGGGCGGGCCGTACGTCACCGCCGACCCGGTGGCGCTCGGCACGCTCGCCTACCTCGGCGTGCTCACGATGGCGGTGGCCTACGGCCTGTTCTACGCGGGCCTGCGCACGACGCGCAGCGGCTCCGCGGTCGTCGCGACGCTCCTGGAGCCGGTGACGGCGGCCGTCGCGGCGGCCGTCGTGCTGGGGGAGCGCCTGGGGTCTGCGGGCGTGGTGGGCTCGGTGCTGATCCTGGCGGCGGTCGCGGGCCTCGACGAGCGCACGGGGGAACGCCCCGCCTGACCGGCGCCGGCCGGCCTCACGCGAACGACCAGCGCCCGCCCTGGTACGGCTGCTGCGGCAGCGGGGCGGGCGCGTGGTCGACGGCGGCGACCTGGCCGGTGTTGTACTGGTCGGCGATGTACTGGCTGAACTGGCCGGTGTCGGCGGTGTGCGAGCGGTCGAGCACGTCGGGGCTGCCGTACCCGGCCCCGCCGTGGCCCGCCCCGTCGTAGGTCTCGTTCCCGTAGGCGGCACCCCCGTGCGCCCCGCCGTGCTCGTACCCGACAGTCGCCGGGTACCCCTGCTGCGCGGCCGGTGCGTACCCCTGCTGTGCCGCAGGCGCGTACACGGGGTAGGACCCGGTGGCCACGTGCTGGGCCGCCGGAGCCCACCGGTCGGACGCCGGGTTGGGTGCGTCGAACGACGCAGGGGCGGGCCGTGCGGCGGCGCTCTGCGCGGCGAACAGCGCGGAGGCGCCGGCGTCGGGCTGCACGCCGTTGAGCTCGCCGTGGATGCGGCCCGCGAGGTTGGCGGCGATCGCGAACCGCAGCGGGGCCAGCGAGTCGACGGACATCGAGCCGGTCACGGCGGGCGGGGGCAGGAACGCGAAGACCTCGTCGTCGGCGAGGTGCAGGCCCTGGGCGAGGGCGGCGTCCAGGGTCTCCTCGAGCAGGTACTCCGCGCGGCCGTCGGGCTCCTCGAGCTCCGCGAACATGGAGTCGATGGTGTTCCAGCGCCGCTCGAGCGTGCCCTCGACGGTGTCGAGGAACCACCAGCCGTCGATCGACTCGAGGAACATGTCCCCGAAGCAGGACGCGAAGCGGGGAACCTTGTCGCCGATCCCTATCCACTCCCATGACGACAGCGCGAACTCGTAGGCGTCGGGCGTGAACTCTCGGATCAGGTGCACCCCCCGCATGTTGCCATGGTCACACTCGGAGCAAAAGAGGCGTTCCGGACGCGTAACGATTCGGTGGGGGTGAAACGGAAAGGCTTTCCCGCCCGTAACACGCGGGTACGGTCGCCCCGTGACCGCGACCAGCAGCATCCCCCGCTCCGAGCCGCCGCGCGCCGCCGACGAGGTGACGACGCTGCGCGCGTTCGTCGACCACTACCGCGCGACGATCCTGCGCCAGTGCGAGGGCCTGACGGCCGAGCAGCTGCGCACGCAGCTGCCGCCGTCGACCATGACGCTCGCGGGCCTGCTCAAGCACCTGGCCTACGTCGAGGACGTCTGGCTGTCGGTGCGGCTGCTGGGCAACGAGCCCGCGCCGCCCTGGGACACCGTGGACTGGGCCGCCGACGACGACTGGGACTGGCACAGCGCGCTCACCGAGTCGCCCGAGGAGCTGACCGCGCGGTTCAGGGACGCCGTGGCGGCGTCCGACCGCATCCTCGACGGGGTGCTGCGGGACGCGGCCGAGCGGGGCGAGCCTGCGCTGGACCGGCTCGCCGCGCGGCCGGGCCACCACGGGCCGACGTCGCTGCGCTGGATCCTGGTGCACCTCGTCGAGGAGTACGCGCGGCACGCCGGGCACGCGGACCTGATGCGCGAGGCGCTGGACGGCGCGACCGACCTCTGAGGCCGCGACCTCAGAGCAGGAACCACGCGTGGTGCGCCGCCTCGAGCAGGAGCCAGAAGCGGGCGAACCGGCCGGCCAGCCCGGTCGCGACGAACAGCCACACGCGCACACGCAGCACGCCAGCGACCACCGACATCACCATGAACGGCGGCAGCCCGGCGAACGCGCTGGCCAGCAGGAGGAGGGCGAGGTAGACGGGGCGCCCGTCGGCACGGTCGCGCCAGCGGGCCAGGGCTGCGGCCACGCGGGCGGAGTCGAGCTTGCGGCGCAGCCACGGCAGCCGCGTGGTGCCTGCGCCCGCCCAGTACCACAGCAGCTTGCCGAGCACCTGGCCGACGGCGGCGACGGCCGCGAGGACGACCGCGGGGTAGGTGCCGTCCTCCGCGGCGACGGCGAGGTAGGCCTCGAGCGCGAGGAACGCCGCGACGGCGGCGGCCGCGGAGTAGAAGAAGGTCGCGACGAGCAGCATCGGCGGCCCGTCAGGCGGGCACGTCCGCGCCCACCGCCACGAGCTGCCGGATCAGGGCCTCGGCGGGCGGGGCGGGCGGCCCGACGGTGAGGGCCATGACGCGGCGCAGGGCGCCGGGCAGCGGCGCGGTCGCGATGCCGGGGTGGCGGTGGGCGCGCAGGGTCAGGCCGGGCAGCAGGCTCACCCCCGCACCCGCGGCGACGAGCGCCTGGACGGCCACGTAGTCGTCGGTCTCGAACGCGATGCGGGGCGCGAAGCCGACGGCGGCGCACCGGGCGACGAGGTCGGCGCGGCACCGCTCGCAGCCGGCGATCCACTCGTCGTCGCCGAAGGTGCGCAGGTCCGGGGGAGCGCCGGGGCCGGGCGCCGCGTCCAGGTCGGCCGCGGTGACGAGGTTGACCGGGTCGTCCATGATCGTCGTCGACTCGAAGCGGGACAGGTCGTCCATGGTGCGCGCGTGGCGGACGTCGACGTGCTCGAAGACGAGCGCCACGTCGACGGCGCCGGACTGCAGCGCGGCGACGGCGTCCGGCGGCTCGTGCTCGACGAGCCCGACCGACAGCCCGGGGTGCTCCTGGACGAGCCGGGCGACGGCGTCAGGCACGAGGGTGGCCAGGGCGGACGGGAAGGCGGCCAGCCGCGCGCGTCCGGCGCGCAGGCCGGCCAGGGCGTCGAGCTCGCGGCGCGCGCCCTCGACCCGGCCGAGGATCTCCTCGGCGCGGCTGGCGAGCAGCCGCCCGGCCTCGGTGAGCCGGACGCCGCGGCCGTGGCGCTGCAGCAGCGGGATCCCGGCGTCGGCCTCGAGGCGGGACAGGTGGTGGCTCACCGACGGCTGGGCGTAGTGCAGCTCCTTCGCCGCCGCGGTGACGGAGCCGGTGCGGGCGACCGCCGCCAGGACGCGCAGCCGGGTGAGGTCGAGCTCTGCGGTCATGGGTCCAGGCTATCCCAGAAGCATAGGCTGGATCGATAGAAAAAGTTCGTCACTGGCATTAGACCCATGGGTCATGGGCGGGTCACGCTGGTCCCATGACGGAGACGCTGACCCGGATCGACGCGCCCGCCCCCGTGCCCGACCTGCCCACCATCACCGACGTCCTCGCCGCGCAGGCCCGCCTCGACGGCACCGTCGTGCGCACCCCCGTCGGGCAGTACGCGGACGTCGACCGCGCGGCAGGCACCGCCGTCGTCGTCAAGCACGAGAACCAGCAGCGCACCGGCGCGTTCAAGGCCCGCGGCGCGACCAACCTCCTGCTGTCCATGACGCCGGCCGAGCGCGCCGCCGGCGTCGTCGCCTACTCGACCGGCAACCACGCACAGGGCGTCGCCTACGCGGCGCGCCTGACCGGCACCGCGTGCACCGTCGTCATGCCCGACCACCCCAACCCCCTCAAGCTGCGCGCCGTGCTCGACCTCGGCGCCGACGTCCTGCTGCACGGCGCGGGCTTCGACGAGGCGCGCGAGCGCGCCACCGCGCTGGCCCGCGAGCACGGCGCACGGCTCGTCGGCGCCGCGAACGAGCCCGACATCATCGCGGGCGTCGGCACCCTCTACCTCGAGCTGTTCCAGCAGGAACCCGGGCTCGACGTGCTCGTCGTGCCCGTCGGGGGCGGGTCCGGCGCCGCCGCGGCGAGCCTGGTGGCCGCAGCCGTCGCACCCGGCACCGAGGTGATCGCCGTCCAGTCCGCCGCCGCGCCCGCCGCCCACGACTCCTGGCACGCCGGACGCCTCCTCGAGCGCCCCAGCACCACGCGCGCCGAGGGGCTCGCCGTCGGCTCCGGGTTCGCCACCACGCAGGCGATCATGCGCGACCACCTCGCCGACTTCGTCCTCGTCACCGACGAGCAGATTGCCGCCGCCCAGCAGCTCTACCTCACCGGCGCCCGCACCGTCGCCGAGGGAGCCGGCGCCGCCGCCCTCGCCTCCGTGCTGACCGACCCCGACCGGTTCGCCGGACGACGCGTCGGCGTCGTGTGCACCGGCGGCAACGCAGGCGTCGACGAGCTGCGGCACGCGCTCGCCGCCTGAGGCGAGCCACCACCGGCGTCCGCCACCCACCGCGGCTAGGCTCGGCCGCATGGCCCGCTACTTCGACGTCCACCCCGTCGACCCCCAGCCGCGCACCGTCGGCCAGGTCGTCGCCATGCTGCGCGACGACGCGCTGGTCGCCTACCCGACGGACTCCTCCTACGCCCTGGGCTGCCGCATGGAGTACCACGACGGCGCCGACCGCATCCGCCAGATCCGCCGCCTCGACGACAAGCACCACTTCACGCTCGTCTGCAGCGACTTCGCCCAGCTCGGCCAGCTCGTCAAGCTCGACAACTCCGCCTTCCGCGCCATCAAGGCCGCCACGCCCGGCCCCTACACCTTCATCCTGCCCGCCACCGCCGAGGTGCCCCGCAGGCTCGCGCACCCCAGGAAGAAGACCGTGGGCGTACGCATCCCCGGCTCCGCCGTCGCCCAGGCCCTCCTGCGCGAGCTCGGCGAGCCCCTGCTGTCCTCCACCCTCATCCTCCCCGGCGAGACCGAACCCATGACCGAGGGCTGGGCCATCAAGGAAGAGCTCGACCACGTCGTCGACGCCGTGATCGACGGCGGCGACGTCGGCACCGAACCCACCACCGTCGTCGACTGGTCCGACGGTTATCCCCAGGTGGTCCGCGTCGGCGCAGGCGACCCCGACCGGTTCGCATAGCCTTCTGCCATGTCTTCAGCCACGACCGACCCCGCAGGGCTCGAGCAGGCCCGCACCAAGATGACCGAGGCGGGCGTCGCCCCCGCCGCCGTCGAGACGTTCGCGCGGTTCTACCACCTGCTCCAGGCGGGGGAGACCGGGCTGATCCGCGAGGACGACGTCGACCCCCTCGTCGACATCCCCCGCCACGCCGACCTCGACATCAGCGACGAGGACGCCGCGGCAGCACTCGGCCGCACCGCCATGCTCAAGCTCAACGGCGGGCTCGGCACCTCCATGGGCATGGACAAGGCCAAGTCCCTCCTCCCCGTCCGCGAGACGGCCGACGGCGTGCTCACCTTCCTCGACGTCATCGTCGCCCAGGTGCGCGCCGCCAGGCAGGCCACAGGAGCCCGCCTCCCGCTGCTGTTCATGAACTCGTTCCGCACCCGCGAGGACACGCTCGCCGCCCTGGAGCCCTACCCCGACATCGCCGTCGACGGGCTCCCCGTCGACTTCCTCCAGAACCGCGAGCCCAAGCTCCGCGCCGACGACCTCACCCCCGTCACCTGGGAGAAGGACCCCTCCCTCGAGTGGTGCCCGCCCGGCCACGGCGACCTGTACCCCGCGCTGCACGCCTCCGGCGTCGTCGTCGCCCTCCTCGAGGCCGGCTTCCGCCACCTGTGCGTCTCCAACTCCGACAACCTCGGCGCCACCCCCGACGCCACCATCGCCGGCTGGTTCGCCGCCTCCGGCGCCCCCTACGCCGCCGAGCTCTGCCGCAAGACGCCCGCCGACGTCAAGGGCGGCCAGCTCGTCGTCCGCAAGGCCGACGGCCGCATCGTCCAGCGCGAGACCGCCCAGACCCACCCCGACGACGTCGCCGCCTCCCTCGACGCCACCCGCCACCCCTTCTTCCACACCAACAACCTCTGGTTCGACCTCGAGGCGCTCGCGGCCGAGCTCGAACGCACCGGCGGCGTGCTCGAGCTGCCGCTCATCCGCAACGACAAGACCGTCGACCCCGCCGACCCCTCGTCGCCCGCCGTCGTCCAGATCGAGTCGGCCATGGGCGCGGCCGTCGCCGTCTTCGAGGGCGCGACGGCGATCGAGGTCGAGCGCTCGCGGTTCCTGCCGGTCAAGACCACGAACGACCTGCTCGTGCTCCGCTCGGACGTCTACGACCTCACGCCGGAGAGCCGGCTCGAGGCCACGGCGCCCGCCCCGCTCGTCGACCTCGACAAGGACCACTTCAAGCTCATCGACGGCTTCACGCGCCGGTTCGCTGCCGGTGTGCCGTCGCTGCGGGAGGCCGAGTCGTTCACCGTGCGCGGCGACTGGACGTTCGGCGCGGACGTGCGTGCCCGCGGCAAGGCCGTGCTGGAGGGCGCGGGCGGCACGGTGCCCGACGGCGCCACGATCGGGCCGGACGGCTACTGAGAACGCGGCCGGCCGCGCCACTCCTCCTCGAGGGCGACGATCCGTTCCCGGAGCGGGCCGGGGTCGGCGTCCGGCGGGACGGGTCCTGCGGCGGCCAGCCCGGCCAGCCAGTCGGCCCAGGCCTGCCAGCGCGGCAGGTAGAGGTCGCGCACGAGGCCGTGCCAGTGCCGTCCGGCGTAGTCGTGCAGCCCGTTGTGCTGCCCGCCCCACACGCTGACCAGGCTGCGTGCCTCGCGCTCCATGGCGGCGCGCTCGGCGTCGGTGTCGCCCCAGGACCTGGCGGCGTCGACCCACGTGTCGAGCCGGGTCTCGGGGCGGCCGGCGGCCAGCGCGTCGAGCGCGAGCAGGTCGGCGCGCAGGCGGCCCATGTGGGCGCCGACGCCGCCGGGGTCGCCCGCGCGAGCCGCCGCGAGGATGCCGCGCACGTGCACCCGCGTGCCCTGCGCGAGCACGTGACCGGTGAGGTCGGCGGCGTCGGCGGCTGCGGTGCCGGCCGAGCCGGCGGGGACGAGGTCGCGCAGGGTCGTCAGGTCGCGCGCGGCCTCGGCGAGCCGGGGGAGGTCCGCGGCCACGGCGGGCTCGTTCTCGGCGTCGACGTTCGACGACGGCGTGGGCGGCGCGGGCTCGACGGCCTCGCCGGCGGTGCGCTGCGCGGGGAACGGCAGCCCGGCGCCCCAGGGTCGTGCGATCACGGGTGTGGGGACGGATCGGGTGCGGCCGGGGCCGTACAGGGTTGAAGAAATAGTGTGCCAAGCGCGGAGCGCCACGGCGGCGGCCCCGGAGTCCGGCTCGCCGGACAGCCCGTAGCGGGTGAGCACGAAGCCACGGAGCCAGGCGGCCCGGTCGGTGGGGGCGTCGTCCCAGGCCAGGTCGGTGGCGAGCTCGTAGAAGACCTCGTTGTTCTCGATCGCCTCCGGCGCGAGGCCGAGGCCGGCCAGGTGCGGCTCCGCGTCCAGGGCGGCAACGTCGCGCATCAGCCCCGCGAGGTCGCCGAACAGGGCAGGGCGTCCGCCGAAGTTGTGCAGCGCGCACCACACCCAGGGGCGTCCGGCCAGCGGCCTGTCGTCGGCGAGCAGGTCCTCGTGCAGCGGCACGTGCTCACCCCACAGGTCGAGCACGAGGGTGCGGTCGGCCGGCACGTCCCGCCGGTAGGCGGCCACCCGCTCCGGCGTCCAGAACGCGGCCTTGTAGTGGAACGGCCAGCCCTGCAGCACCCACACCGGGTCCGGCTCGCCGGCCGCGCGGGCGGCGTCGGCGAGCGCGGCGTACGTGTCGCGCCCCGCGGCGGCGAGGTACCCGGCGTCGCCCGACGGCGGGACCGACTCGATGTACGGGTCCACGGCGTACCAGCCGGTGCCCTGCCCCAGCAGCTCGCGCTGCACCGCGCCGAACCGGGCCTGCAGGTCCCGGGCGCGCGCCGACCCGGGACGCAGCACGGGGATGCGCCAGCCCTGCCACGTGATCTCGTCGGTCTCGTCGGGCCCGGCGAGCGCGGGCGGCACGTGCCCGCCGAAGCCCGGCAGCACCGGCGTCATGCCGAGCTCGCGCATCCGCGCCAGCGCGCGGCGCGCCAGGTCGACGCGGCGCTCGGCCCAGCGTGCGGGCAGCGGGCCGCCGAAGGAGTGCATGCCGCCCATGAAGGTCCACGGCAGGTGCGCGGCGCCGCCGATCCACCGGGCGGCCTCCGCGGCGGGCAGGCCCGCACGGCGGAACGTCTCGGCGAGCACCGCCTCGTGGCCGAGCAGCATGAGCGGGTGCGTGACGCCGTGCAGCGCCATCCAGTCGATCTCGCGCTCCCAGCGCTCCCAGCCCCAGAACGGCGTCGAGTAGCCGAACGTCACCACGTTGAGGTACGTGCGCACGGCGTGCGGGCTCGCGACGGCGGTGCGGGGGGCGTCGGGGAGGACGGGCGCGCTCACGTGCGGGTGCTGCCACGTCAGGCGGGTACCGAGCCGGGTGCGCACGTACCGGGCCAGCGTGACCGACGCCGCGACCGGGTCGGTCGCCCGGAGCGTGAGGCGGCCGCCGGAGGCATGGTGCTCCGCGGTGCCGCCGGGGCTCGCCGGGGTGCCGACGAGCGGTTCGACGACGATCCGGGAGGGATCGAGGCCCGCGCGCGCCGCCACCCCGCGCACGGCGTCGGCCCAGGGCGCCTCGCTCATGCGGCCCCGATCCCGCGCGCCCACGCCGCGAGGTCCACGACGCCGCCGCCCTCCCGCGACTCCTCGGCCGCGAACGCCACGAGGTGGCTGTCCAGGGCGGTCGCGAACGACAGCTCGCCCGAGCCGACCGTGCCGTCCTCGACCGCACGGCAGAAGGCGTCCATGAGGCCGTCGTCACCGCCGCCGTGGCCGCGGTGGTCGGCCGCGACCGTCTCGGCGCGGGCCGCGAGCGTGAACGTCGGGTGCCGCAGAGGGCCGTCGGCGCCGGCGTCGACGAGCTCGACCGGCAGGTCGACGGGCAGCTCGAGACCCGCACCCGGCGTGTACAGGTCGATGCGCAGCTCGCCGGAGTCCATGTGCCCGTGCAGCTGACCCCGGGTGCCCGTGATCGCGAGGTGCCGGGTGTTCTCGCCCGTGAAGGCGCTGGCGGTGAGCGTCGCCGTGAGACCGGACCCGAACGTGAGCAGGGTCTGCTGGTGGTCGGCCACGTCGTTGTCGCAGCGGTACACGCAGCGACCGTACGGGCCCTGGCGCAGGGCGGCGAGCCGGCCGGCGGGGGAGAGGTCCTCGCCGAGCATCGCGACCGGGTGGCCCGTGACGTCGCGCAGGGCGTCGACGTAGTACCGCGGGGCGTGGAACGGACAGGTGTCCGCGGCCGGGCAGCCGTCGGTGCACCGGGCCGGGGCGCCGTCCGGCGCGTTCTCGGCGCGGAAGTGCAGCAGCGAGCCCTGGCTGGTGACGGTCCGGGGCGCCGCGCCCGCGAGCCAGCGGATCAGGTCGAGGTCGTGGCACGTCTTGGCGAGCACCATCGGGCTCGACGCGGCGGCGCTGCGCCAGCTGCCGCGCACGTACGAGTGCGCGAAGTGCCAGAACCCGATGTTCTCCCGCACCTCGAGCGTCGCGAGGTCGCCCAGGGCGCCCGAGACGACGACGGCCCGCACGGCCCGCCAGAACGGCGCGAACCGCAGCACGTGCCCGACGGCGACCCGCGCGTCCGTCCGTCGCACCACGGCCGCCAGGTCGGTCAGGCCCTGCAGGGTGGGGGCTGCGGGCTTCTCGAGGAGCATCGGCAGGCCCGCCTCGGCGACGGCCGACGCGGCGTCGACGTGCAGCGCGTCCGGCAGCGCGACCACCACGGCGTCGGGTCGCAGGCGGGAGGCGTCGGCGACGAGGTCGCGCCAGTCGGCGTACCGGGCCGCGGTCGTGCCCGCCAGGGCGTCCAGACGGCCGGGCACCGGGTCGGCGACGGCGACGACGCGCGCCCGGTCGGGGTGCGCGCGGACCCAGCGGCCGTAGGCGTCCGCGCCTCGCCCGCCGGCGCCGAGGACGGCGAGCCGCAGCGGCGCGCTCACCGCTCCGCCCCCTGCACGAGGCCCGAGACGATGTACCGCTGGGCGAGGAAGAAGATGATCACGACGGGCACGGTCACGGCGATCGAGCCGGCGAGCAGCACCGTGACGGGCACCTGGAAGTCACCGAGCTGCGCGATACCGAGCGGCGCCGTCCAGAGCCCGCGGCGCTGGACGAGGAACAGCAGGGCGTAGAAGTACTCGTTCCAGGCGATCATGAACACGTAGATCGCGGTGGCCACGACGCCGGGCACGGCGATCGGCAGCACGACGCGCACCAGGAGCTGGCCGAGGGTGCAGCCGTCCATGATCGCCGCCTCCTCGACGCTCGCGGGCAGCGCGAGGAAGAAGTTGCGCATCATGTACAGCGCGACGGGCACCGTGGCGGCGACGTAGACGACGAGCAGGCCCGCCAGCGTGCTCGTCAGGCCCAGCCGGGCCAGGACGACGAACTTCGGCACCGCCAGCACGATGCCGGGGAACAGGTAGACCGCGAGGATGATCCCGTTGGTGAGCGCGCGTCCGCGGTAGCGCAGGCGCGCGGCCGCGTACGCCCCGAGCACGCAGACGGCGACGCTGAGCAGCACCGTGCCCAGCGCCACGCCCAGCGAGTTGAGCACGAACCGGCCGAGCCCGAACCCGCCGTCGGCCTCGTCGCGCATGGCCGTGGCGAACGCCGAGAGGTCGAGCGTGGTGGGCAGCCCGAGCGGGTCGCGCGTGACCTCGCCGTAGGGCCGCACCGCGAGCACGACGCCGTACGCGACCGGGCCGAGCGACCACAGCAGCGCGAGCGCGACGACCACGGCGCGCCCGGCGCGCGCGGCACGGGTGGGGCGGACGCCGCTCACGGGCCCTCACCCGCCCTCCGGGACAGCACCACGTACCCCGCGAGCAGGACGACGAGCACCAGGCTCATGAGCAGGCCGAACGCGGCGGCGCTGCCGATGTCGGCCTTGGTGACGAGCTCGGTGTACACCTGGATGGCCATGACCTGCGTGCTGCCTGCGCCCTCGGTGAGCAGGTACACGTCGTCGAACGTCTGGAACGACCAGATGAACCGCAGCAGCAGGAGCAGCAGCGCCACCGCGCGGAGCTGGGGCAGCAGGACGAACCGCAGGGTCTGCCGCCGGTTCGCGCCGTCGAGGGCGGCCGCCTCCTCGATCTCGCCGGGCACCGACTGCAGACGCGCGGTGAGGAACAGGAACGCCAGCGGGGCGGACTTCCACACGTCGAACAGCACGACGACGAGCAGCGCCACCGGCACGGGCATGCCCCAGACCTCCGCCGAGGTCGTGCTGAGGAAGCCGACGGGCGTGTCCCACCCCAGATACGCGCGCCCGAAGGCGTTGACCAGGCCGTACTGCGGGTTGAGCAGCGTCTTCCAGATGGTCGCCGCCGCCACGACGGGCAGCACGTACGGCACGAGCAGCAGCGCGCGCACCAGCCCTCGCCCGCGGAACGGGCGGCGCAGCGCCAGCGCGAGCACGAGCCCCACGGCGAGCGACCCGACGGCGGTCAGGGCCGCGTACAGCACGGTCGTCCACAGCGCGCCCCAGAATGCCTGCGACGTCGCGGCGCGCCGGAAGTTGTCGAGCGACCAGGTGATCGGCTCCGTGCCGAGGTACGGGATGTCGACCAGGCGCACCTCGCTGAAGCCGAACACCACGACCAGGGCGAAGGGGACCAGGACGACGAGGGCGACGACCGCGAGCGACGGGGTGACGAGCAGCCACCCCGTGCGGTTCTCGCGGGCGCGCGCGGTGGTCGGGCGTGCGGCGGTCACTGGTCCTGCTGGAGCGCCGTCACCTCGGCCGCCATGCGCCGGGTCACCTCGGCCGGGTCGGTGCCGCGGTACAGGGGCTCGAGCTGTTGCGCGAGCGTGCCCTGCGTCGCCACGAGGCCCGCGAGCGTCGCGTCGGGCGTGCCCTGGCCCCACCGGTCGACGGCGGCCATGCCCTCGCCCATCGCGGTCACGAGCTCGTCGCCGTACACCTCGGCGACGGACGACTCGACCTTCGGGCCGAACCCGAGGCCGCCCCACGCGTCGAGGAACTCCGTCGGGTTCTCGGGAGTGCCGGTGCGCAGGGGCAGACGGCCCTCGGTGGCGACGGCGAGGGTGTCGGCGTACCCCTCGCCGAGCACGTACTCGATGTAGCGCTGCGCCTCGGCGGCGTGGGCGTGGGCGGGGACGGCGTACGCGAGGGTGGCACCGAACTGGGCGGGCTCGCCCGACGGCGGGTCGAGCACGGTGACGAACCCGGTGTGCTCGGCGAGGAACTCGGGGTCGTCGGAGCACTCGGGGCACGTGGGCGGCACGGCCTCGTCCAGGTTCGCGAGCTCGTCGAGGATGTGGGTCGAGAACAGCAGCATCGCCGCGTCACCCGCGAGGTAGGCGGCGCGCGCGGACTCGACGTCGTGGTCGCCGGCGACCGACGAGTCGCGCATCGCCCTGAAGTGCCCGGCGGCCTCGGCGCACCCGGGGGAGTCGAGCGTCACCGCGCCGTCGGTCAGCAGCGAGCAGCCGGCGGACTGGAAGATCGACTCGATGCCCTCGGTGGCGGAGGCGGTCCCGGCCTGCGTGCCCAGGGCGATGCCCGTGACGCCGAGCTCGTCCTTGACCGTCGTCGCGGCCTCGGCGAGCTCGGCGACCGTGGTGGGCACCTCGACGCCCGCCTGCTCGAGCAGGTCGGTGCGGTACGCGACGAGGTGCACCCAGCCGTCGCTCGGCACCGCCGCGACGGTGTCGTCCACCGTGACCGCACCGAGCGCGTTCTCGCTGAACGTCGCCGGGTCGAGCGCGTCGACGGTGGCCTGCGCCGCGTCGGTGTCGAGCAGGCCCTGGGCCTGCCACGAGGTGACCTGGGAGGCGCCGGCGAGGACCACGTCGGGCGCCTCGCCCGAGGCGGCCCCCGTGACGAGCGCCTGGTCCTGGTCCGCGGCGGCCAGCGGCACCACCTCGACGTCGATGCCGGTCTCCTGCGTGAACTGCTCGGCGACCGCCTCCTGGGCGGCGACCCGCTCCGGCGTGGTCTGCGGGGTCCAGAAGGTGATGCCGTCGGCCGTGTCGTCGGAGGCGGGCGCTCCGCACGCGGCGAGGGCCGCGGCGACGGTCACGCCGAGCGCGACGGCGGCGGACGAGCGGGTGCGACGCTGCATGAGGCTCCTCGGGGCTCGGGGTGACCCCGAGAATTCACCCCGTCGGTGGCGCAGTCAAGACCGACGCGCGGGCACGTCCACCACGCGCGGGTCGCCGACGGCGGGGGAGAGGGCCCCGGCGGACGCGGCGGCGACGTCGGCCGCGAGCGCGTCGAGCGCGGCGGCGGGCACGAGCAGCCGCAGGTGGGCGACGGCGTCGTACCGGGGCGGCTCGGTGACCGCGCCGTGGCTCGCCGCCCAGTCGCGCAGCACGTTGTCGAGCCGGCCCGCGTCCGCGTGCGGCACGTCGACCGTCACCTCGTGCAGGAGCACCCGCCGCAGCATCGCGTCCTCGGTGGCCGCGGCGTCCAGCGCGGCGGACACGGCGCCCGAGTAGGCCCGCACGAGGCCGCCGGCCCCGAGCTTCACGCCGCCGAAGTACCGGGTCACGACGGCGACGACGTCGGTGAGGCCCCGGTGGCGCAGCACCTCGAGCATGGGGACGCCCGCCGTGCCGCCGGGCTCGCCGTCGTCGGAGGAGCGGGCCTGGTCGGCGTGCGTGCCGAGCACCATGGCCACGCAGTGGTGCCTGGCGTCCCAGAGCTCCTTGCGGCGCCGGGCGATCACGTCGTCGGCCTCGGCGACGCTGCCCGCGGGGGCGAGGTACGCCAGGAACCGCGACTTCTTCACGACCGTCTCGTGGTCGACGGGTCGGGCCAGGGTGCCGGGGAGCTCGATGCGGGACGCCACCGGACGAGCCTACGGCGTGTCCGTGCGGAAAATAATGTGCCAAGCGTAGGATGACCCCATGACCGCGAACGACGAGACGTCACCACGAGCAGGGACCGGGGAGCCCGGCCGGTACCCGCGTCCGCCCGTGAGCCTCGAGGAGGCCGAGTGGGTGTGGCGCGAGCTGTCGACCGAGGCGATGCGGTCGGACGCCAAGCCGGAGACCGTGCGGCTCGCGGTGATCACGGGCCTGGTGCGCGCGACGGGCGCGCGGTACGGCGACCTGCTGCGCGTGCGGGTCGAGGACCTGGACCTGGGGCCCGCGCGCGCGAGGTCGACCGAGGGC
>Ga0079224_100000906_pt1 | contig 31966 bp, 29 predicted proteins | sample Stecom2015_FD_80414 | JGI IMG/M metagenome (GOLD analysis project Ga0079224, IMG submission 80414) | Agricultural soil microbial communities from Utah to study Nitrogen management - Steer compost 2015 | ecosystem: Environmental > Terrestrial > Soil > Agricultural land | place: USA: Utah... | reverse complement strand
GATGGCGGAGCGGGAACAGCGGTTCGCCGAACACGGCATCGACAGCATGGCCACCTACCGGCAACTGCTCCGGGAAGGCGCCTTCCCCCAAGACCGGTTTGGGGACCTGTTCCTGGTGATCGACGGGTGGTCCACGCTCACGAGCGAGTTCGAGGACCTGGTGCCGGCGGTGGTGGCGCTGGCCAACCGAGGGCTCGGGTTCGGCGTCCACTTGATCGTCGCCGCCAACCGGTGGATGGACCTGCGGATGAACGTCCGGGACATGTTCGGCACCCGGCTCGAACTCAAGCTCGGGGACCCGTTGGACTCGGTGATCGGGCGCCGGCAGCAGGCGACGGTGCCGGATCAGACTCCTGGCCGGGGACTGACCCCGGACGCGTTCCACTTCCTCGCCGCGGTGCCCCGCATCGACGGCCGGTCCACCGACGACGGTCTCGCCGACGCGGTCAGCCAGCTGGTGACGTCAGTCAACCAGGCCTGGGGGCGGCCCCCCGCACCCCCGGTGCGGCTGCTCCCGGACGAGCTCCCGTACGACCAGTTGCCTCCCGCCGAGCGCACCCGGCAGCAGGGCATCCCGATCGGGATCGCCGAGCGGGACCTGCAACCGGTGTACCTCGACCTCCGGGAGGACCCGCACCTACTGCTGTTCGCGGACGTGCAGTGCGGCAAGAGTTCCTTCCTGCGCCTGCTCGCCTCCGGCATCATGCGGCAGTTCTCGCCGGAAGAGGCCCAGATCGCGGTGGTGGATTTCCGGCGCAGCCTGCTGGGAGTGGTGCCGGACGAATACCTGGTCGGGTACGCCAGCAACGCCGACCTGTTGCAACAGATGGTGCAGCTGACCGTGGAGTCGATGACCAAGCGGCTCCCCACCGGGGAGATCACCCCGGAGCAGTTGCGCAACCGCAGCTGGTGGTCCGGGCCGGAGCTATTCCTGCTGGTCGACGACTACGACCTGGTGGCCACCAGCCCGCACACCAACCCGCTGACGGGCCTGCTGGACCTGCTCACCCAGGGCCGGGACATCGGCTTCCACCTGATCGTCACACGCCGCTCCGGCGGAGCTGGCCGCGCCCTGTTCGACCCGGTGCTGTCCCGCATCCGGGATCTCGCCTCGCCCGGCATCCTGATGTCCGGCAACCGGGAGGAGGGGCCGCTGCTCGGCAACCTCCGGCTAGAAAAGCTGCCGCCGGGCCGGGGCTGGCTGGTGACCCGAACCGACGGCCCCCAACTGGTGCAGCTGGCCTACCTACCCCCGGCGGAGTGACCGGCCGCCCGTACCCCTCCCGTAGTGGCGCGGTTGACGAGCGGTGGGGGAGGGCCGGCCCGCCGCCGTGACCCCGGACCGCGGCGGCGGGATGTCAACCCTGGTCGGGATGCTGGGGCGGACCGCACGACAGTGTTCGGAGAGGGCGGGAGATCCGGAGGCGGCATGGGTGTCACCACCATGTTGTTGCTCACGGCCGGCAGCCTCGGGGTCGCCGGCGCGGCCGGCCTGTCGGACCGGGCGGTGGCGCGGCTGCGGGCTCGTCGGTCGGCGCCCTCACCGGTGACGGCTCCGCAGACGGACGAGTGGTGGTTCGGAGACCGGAAGCTGGCTGCGCAGCTGTTCACCGCGCTGTGCGACCTGCGGCAGCAACTGACCGCGCGTGATCTTCCCCTACCGACGGTCGCGGTCGGGCTGGCCGCTCATGACCGGTTGATCCTCCGGCTGGCGGATCCCGCCCCCACCGCGCCGCTACCGCCGTGGCGGCCCGAGCCGGGCGAGCCCGCGCGCCGGTCGTGGCTGGTCGACGCCTCCGAGCTACGGCAGTTTCGGCCTGGGCCGCCGGCCTACCCGACGCTCGTGGCGGTGGGCCGGCAGGAACAATGGACGGTCCTGGTGGATCTCGGACACGCGCCCGGCCCGCTGGCCCTCGCCGGTGACGAGGAGCAGTGCCGCCGGTTCCTTGTCACGCTCGGGTTCGGGTTAGCGACCAATCCTTGGTCCACTGAGGTCACTGTGGTGGCGGCCGGCTTCCCGGCCCCTGTGCCAGGCCCTGGCCCAGGCCGGATCCGCTACCTGGGATCGACCGCTGAGGCACTGTCCTATGTCGAGAGAATCAGCGCGGATCAACGTACCGACCGGGTCGCACCACCGACCTCCGCCGACGCGCCCACGGTGCTGCTGTTGGCGGAGCCGCCTGAACCGGGGCACGCGGAGCGGCTGACCGCCCTGTGCCAACAGCGGCCCGGGCGGCTGGTGGTGGTCGCACCGGGACCGCTGCCCCAGGCCGGCTGGACCATGACCTGCACCCCGGACGGACGGCTCCAGGTACCGTGGCTGGGGCTGACCCTGGATCCATGGCATACCACCACCCCACTGTCCGCCCGCCCGCGGCCGGCCACCCCCTCCGCTCTCCCCGACAGCTGGCGGCGGACCATCCGGAGCCTGCCCACCCCGGTGCTCACCGACCGGGAACGGGACCGCCTCTGGCCCGCCCCCGTGGAGGTACGGATGCTGGGGCCACTGGAGATCCGGGCTCCGGCCACCGCGCCAGAGCCGTACCGGATGGTGCTGACCGACCTACTGGTGCTGGCCGCGCTGCACCCCGACGGGGCGCCGCACTCCCTGGTACGCGGTCTGCTCCCCCACCCCGACCAGATGTCGGAGCTGGCTCGACGGGTACACGACTGGTTGGGAACGGACGAACACGGCCTGCCCCGGCTACGGCCGGTCGGGTCCGCCTGGCGGCTGTCCCCCGATGTCCGGGTAGATCTGCGACTGTTCCGGGCGCTGGTGGGAGCGGACCCCGGTGAGGAGACTGCCGGGTCCGGCGCTGCCCCGATGGCCGATCCGGGCGGTCCGGTGGGTTGGCCCCGCCTGGCCAGCGCCCTGGCGCTGCTCCGGGGTGGACTGTGCGCGGGCACCCACCTCGGCCCGGTGGCCGTCCAGAGCCTGACCCAGGTCGGCGCCGAGGTGCAAGAACTGGTGCTGCGGGCGGTCCGACAGGCGGCGGACCTGGCGGACCAGGCGGGCAATCTCGCGGACGTGGAGTGGGCCCTCCAGCAAGGATTGGTGTTCCTGCCGCAGGTGGAGGGGCTGTGGCGCAGCTTGCTGCAGTTCCAGTCCCAGCACCGGCCGCAGGCGGTGCCGGACACGGTGGTGCGGATGCGGGCCGCTCGAGCCGCCGGCCCGGGGCGGATCCGGTGGGAACGGGCCACCGTGGCGCTGGTGAAGCGGCTCGGCCACCTGCCCCTGCTCCGGTCTGGACCGCCGCGTCGCTGAGTCGCGATCATTGGTCACTCGCCGCCGCCCGCTGCTACCCTCGTACCCCGCTGCCACCCCGCCGCCTGGTCACGTGGGCGGGTGTGGACCGGGAAGGGTGAGCGGGTGTCCAGGGACGAGTTGCAGGCGGAACAGACCTACATCTCCGGGTTGTACGAGCGGCTGGATGCGCTGACCGCACGGACCGAACAGCGGTTGGCCGCGACCATCCGCCAGCATTCCGATACCCCGACGGGCCTGACCGAGCGGGACCTGATGGTGGCGCGCCACACCGAACAGCTCCAGCGGTTCCGGGCGGCGTCCCACGGGCTGTGCTTCGGTCGGATCGACCTGGCCGAGGGCGAACAGCGTTATATCGGACGGTTGGGCCTCTTCGATGAGGAAGATGACCATCGGCCGCTCCTGATCGACTGGCGGGCGCCGGCGGCGCGGCCGTTCTACCTGGCCACCGGGGCGGACCCGCAAGGGGTGTGGCGACGTCGCCACATCCGGCTGCGGGACCGCACCGTGGTGGGGATCCAAGACGACTTGCTGGACCTTACCGCCGCGGACCGGGCCGACCGGCCGTCGTTGTCCGGTGAGTCTGCGCTGCTGGCGGCCCTGACCGCCCGCCGTACCGGCCGGATGGCCGACATCGTGGCCACCATCCAAGCCGAGCAGGACCGGGTGATCCGATGCGATCACGACGGGGTGCTGGTGGTGGAGGGCGGGCCGGGGACCGGGAAGACCGCGGTCGCGCTGCACCGGGCGGCCTATCTGCTCTACACCCACCGGGAGCAGCTGGCCAGCCGAGGGGTGCTGGTGGTCGGGCCGAACCCGACCTTCCTGCGCTACATCGACCAGGTGCTGCCGTCGCTGGGGGAGACCTCCGTGGTGCTGTCCACGATCGGCGACCTGTTCCCGGGGATCCGGGCCCGGCGGGTGGAATCGTGGCGGACCACCGAGGTCAAGGGCCGCCCGGAGATGGTGGACGTGATGGCCGCGGCGGTCCGCCAGCGCCAGTTGGTGCCGGAGCAGCCGTGGCCGGTGGAGCTGAGCGACCAGCACGCCGGCCTGGGCTACCAGACCGAGACCCTCCACGTGACTCCGGAACTGGCCGCCCAGGCCCGGGAGCAGGCCCGCCGGTCGAAGCTGCCGCACAATCAGGCCCAGGAGGTGTTCCGCCGGGCACTGATCGACGGGCTGGCGCGGCAGCTGGCGGAGCGGCTCGGGCACGACCCGTGGGCGGACGATCCGCTGGGAGGGGACGACGCCCCCGGGGCCGGCGCCCTGCTGTTGTCCGAGGGCGACATCGCCCGGATCGCCAGCGAGCTGGCCACCGATCCGGCGGTGGCCCGGGCGGTGGCGCAGCTGTGGCCGCTCCTCACTCCCGAACAGCTCCTCACCGACCTGTACGCCTCGCGGGACCGGCTGGCCGCGGCCGCGCCGGAGCTGTCCGACGCGGACCGGGAAGCGCTGTACCGCCTCCCGGGAGGCGGCTGGTCCCCGGCGGACGTACCGCTGCTGGACGAGGCGGCCGAGTTGCTCGGGGAAGACAGCCGGGAGCTGCGAGCCCGGCAGGAGGCGGCTCGACGGCTCCGGGAGCGGCAGCTCGAGTACGCCCAGGGGGTGCTGGACATCGCCGCCGGGTCCGGCTCGATCGACAACGAGGACGAGCTCGACCCGGAAATCCTGTCCGCAGTAGACATCCTGGACGCGTCCGCGCTCGCGGAGCGACAGCAGTGGCGCGAGGTCCGCAGCATCGCCGAACTGGCCGCGGCCGACCGGCGGTGGGCGTTCGGGCACGCGATCGTGGACGAGGCGCAGGAGTTGTCGCCGATGGCGTGGCGGATGCTGATGCGCCGGTGCCCGAGCCGGTCCATGACCGTGGTGGGTGACCTGGCCCAGACCGGGGACCCGGCCGGCACCTCCTCCTGGGAGGAGGTGCTCGCCCCGTACGTGGGTGACCGGTGGCGGCGGGAGCGGTTGACCGTCAACTACCGCACCCCGGAGTCCATCATGAAGGTGGCCACCGCCGCGCTGGCCTCCCGCGCGCCGGACGCCGTCGCGACCGTCCCCCGCTCGATTCGGGACGGCGAGGTCCCGCCCCGGCGTCGGCAGGTGCCCGCGGCTGAGCTGGCCGACCGGCTGCCGGAGCTCGTCGCCGCGGAGGCGGCCACGGTTACCGGTGGGCGCCTGGCGGTGATCGTGCCGGAGGCCGACCTGGAGCGGCTCGCCGCCGCGATCGCCACTCGCGTGCCGGACCTCGGCGTGGGTTCGGATCCGGAGGCGCTGGACCGCCCGGTGGGGGTGCTGCCGGTCAACCGGGTCAAAGGGCTGGAGTTCGACGCGGTGGTGGTGGTCCGCCCCGAAGCGCTCCTGGTCGACTCGCCTCGCGGCGCCAACGATCTGTACGTAGCGCTCACGCGCGCCACCACCCGACTGTTGGTGGTGCACTGCGCCCCACCCCCCGCCTGGTTGGCGGAGCTACCGGAGGCCACCGACCCGGTCGACGTCGCCGTCCCTTAGGGAACGGAGATCCGGGTACGCCTCAGGGCAGACCCGGATGGCAGACCCGGCGGGACCTGCCAGCCTCGCAGACGGTGAGGCACGCGAGCAGGAGGGATGGCATGCGCCGAGGTCTGGTAATCACGTTGGTGCTGGTGGCGGTCGGCGCCACGGTCATCGCCGGCGTGGGGGCGGCGGCGGTCTGGACCTGGCACCGGGCGGCGCTGGACACCACCGACCGGATCGAGTTCACCCGTCCGCTGGCGGTGCCGCCGTTGGCGGAGTCGGAGCTGGACGACCAGGGGCGGCGGGTGTTCCAGTTGACCGCGCGGGCCGGTACCCACGACTTCGGTCCCCACACCAGTCCGACCTGGGGCTTCAACGGCGACTATCTGGGCCCCACCCTGCGGGCACGCCGGGGGGAGCAGGTGCTGGTGCGCGTGACCAACCAGCTCCCGGAGACCACCACCGTGCACTGGCACGGGATGCACCTGCCCGCGACGATGGATGGGGGACCGCACCAGCCGGTGCCGCCCGGAGACAGCTGGTCCCCCACGTGGCGGATCGACCAGCCGGCGGCCACGCTGTGGTACCACCCGCATCCGCACGGCGCCACCGAGAAGCACGTGCTGCGGGGCCTCGCCGGAATGTTCATCCTGGACGATGACGCCAGCAGCCAGCTGCCGCTACCCCGCCGGTACGGCGTGGACGACATCCCGGTGATCGTGCAGGATCTGCACTTCGACCGGGGCGGGCGGCTGTCGCCTCGCAAGCTCTGGTCGTCGCCGGTCGGGCACCTCGGTGACACGATCGCGGTCAACGGCGTGGTCGCTCCGTACCTGGACGTGACCACTGAGCGGGTCCGGCTGCGGCTCCTGAACGCCTCCTCCGCGCGGATCTACCAGTTCGGTTTCGCCGACGGCCGGGAATTCGCGCTGGTCGGCACGGATGGCGGGCTGCTGCCGGCGCCGGTGTCCACCACGCAGATCCGCCTCTCCCCCGGGGAGCGGGCCGAGATCGTGGTGACCATGCGCCCGGGCGAGCGGGTGGTGCTGCGTAGTTCCCCACCTGACCTCGGGGTGAGCGCGCCGATCCGGCGGTTCGTCGGTGGTGACGATCGGCTGGACGTACTCGAGCTGCGGGCCGCCCCCACGCTGGCGCCGAGCCCGGAGCTGCCGGCGCAGCTGGCGGAGGTGCCGCTGGTGCCGGTGGCCGACGCGGTGGCCACGCGGGACTTCCGGCTGGCGGACCTCAAAATCAACGGCCAGCCGATGGACATGACCCGGATCGACCTGACCGCCACCGCCGGCACGGTGGAGCGGTGGCGAGTACGAGCGGTCGACGGCCTCCCCCACAACTTCCACGCCCATGGCGTGAGCTTTCAGGTCCTCTCGGTGAACGGACATCCTCCCGGTCCCGAGCTGGGAGGCTGGCAGGACACCGTCTACTTGCCGCCGGAGCAGCTGGTGGAGCTAGCCGTCCAGTTCGGCCACCACACCGATCCGGCCGCGCCGTACATGTACCACTGCCACCTGCTCTCCCATGAGGATTCCGGGATGATGGGGCAGTTCGTGGTGGTCGCGCCGGGGGAGGTAGCCCAGCCGCCGGCCGCACCTGGGCACCGTTGAACGCGGGTGGTCAGAGAGGAGTGAGGGTGATCCGGTCCAGGACGGGGGCGCTACGTAGCGGGTTGCCGAACCGGATCTCGTTGTGCCCCGCCTGCAGGGTCACGGTGAGACTGACCGCCCCCACCTCGTCCGGTGCGGACAGCCCCGGGAAGTTCACCGGGATCGCGCTGCCGCCGTTGACCCGGACCTGTCCGGACCGGGGACGCTCGGCCAGATAGTACAGCGTCAGCTCGTACTCTCCGGCCTGGTCGACTTCGACCGGGAAGCGCACCTCACCGGAGAACAAGCCTCCCAGCCCGCGCACCGCGTACCCGGCCGACGCGGTCTCCACCTGGTACGCCTCAGCGGTGCTGCGCAGGTCGGCCTGCTCCGCCTCGTATGTCACCACCGTCACGGTGGGGGTAGGGGTGGGGGGCGGAAGCGGTGGTGTCCGGGGCGGCGGTGGTGGTCGGCACCGGCGATGTGGGGCTGGTCGGCACCGGGGTCGGGGTGGCGGGGGCCGGTGCGGCCCCCAGTCGCCCCTCCACCTCGGTCGGGTCCGCGCTGGCGGTGGTGCTCGGCGCGGGGAGCGGCCCCGGTGGCGGCGTGGGGGCGGGGAAGCCGGTCGGTCCGGTGACCAGGTTCTGCGCCAGCGCCCCGGAGCCGATCAGGAGTATCGCCACGACCGCTCCCACCAGCAGCAACCGGGGATTGATCCCCCGACCAGGTCGGCGGTGGGGGGAGGGCAGCGTCGACCGATCCAGCGCGAGGGTGATGGTCGCGGGCTCTGGCGGGAGGAGGTCCCATGGATCCGGGGCGTCCTGCGGTAGTTCCGGGGCCAATGGGTACGGCACCGGGGGGAGCGAGCCGATCCGGTCGGTTCTGATGCGGTGTCCTCCGGCCGCGGTGGCAACCATCCACCCGGCCCACGTTGGTCCTCGATGCCCATACCACCTTGCCCACTGCTGTGGCCAATGTGCGCCCCGCCGATCAATACGGTAGCTGACCGCGCGGGGTCAGCGAGGGTGGGATCACCTCGGCGGCCAGCTTGCCAAGTTATCGGAGAATGTCTATCTTTCCAACTAAGACTTTCCGGAAGCGAGATCGGAACCTAACTTTCTGTCTATGAAACTGGAGCTGCGGCACCTCCGGATCGTGTGTGCGATCGCCGAGGCAGGGAGCATCACCCGGGCCGCCGGCCGCCTGGGACTGGCCCAACCCGCATTAGCCGCCCAGCTCAAGCGGATCGAACGGGTGATGGGCGGGCCGCTGTTCGAACGCAGCCGACACGGAGTGTGGCCGACCCCGCTGGGACAGTTGGTCCTGGACCGGGCCCAACTGCTTCTGCCGGCCGTGCGCAGCCTGGAGGAGGAAGCAGCGCGCTTGGCCCGCCAGGACGGCGGTCGCTACCGCTACCGCCTGGGCACGATGAACGGCCCGTTGCTGTCGGGAGTGGTACAGCGGGTAACCGCAGCCCAACCAGAGGCGGTACTGACCACGCGGTTCTCCTGGCACGCCGCAGAACTGGCCGCGGAGGTGGCCGCCGACCGGCTCGACTTTGCCCTGATCGGGGTGTGTGGCGACGCCGCCCCGCCCGGAGCGGGCCTGGCTTGGTCGCTGATCGCGGTGGACGCGGTGTTCGTCCTGCTCCCCGCCTCACACCCGCTCACCGCGTTACCGGCGGTACCGCTACAGGAACTGGCCGGCGCCCACTGGGCGATAGCACCCGGTGACGGCTGCTTCCGGGACTGCTTTGTCGCCGCCTGCGCTCAGGCCGGCTTCGCCCCTCGGGACATGTATGAAAGCGACGTCCGTACCTGTGTGGATCTGGTAGAAGCCGGGAGCGCGGTGTCCCTGTGCCAGTCCAGCTTCCGCCCCCCTCCCGGATTGGCCAGCGTGCCGATCGCCGGTACGCCGCTGCGATGGCGGCACCTGCTGGCATGGCATCCGGAGAGAGCAGTGGCTGACCAGGCTGCCCGGATCAGCGACTACGCGACGGCTGCCTATCAGGACGCGATCGCTCGACTACCCCGCGCGCTCGAGTGGTTCTCTCGACAGCCGGGACTGGGGACCCGCCCACAGCCACCCACGCATCGATCCATCTAGTCATTGATATACCCCATGCTCTGGTATGACTCGGCTGGTATGTACCCGAACGGCCATTCTCCTCATACGGTTTGAGTACCCCAGGAGGGTTACACCTCCCGAGTGTGAGGAGACTCCGCTATGGACCGACGCAAGTCGCTCATGGTCGGCGCGGCCGTGTTGTCGCTGGGCTTAGCAACGGTGATGCTGCCGAGCCCGGCTTCGGCCTCGCCGCTGTCCCCCGCCAACGCCGCTCCGGACACCATCACGGTGTCCTCGGACATGCTGGCCGCCATGGAGCGTGACCTTGGACTGTCCGCCGACGAGGCGCAGCGGGTCATGGCGCTCGAGTACGCCGCCAGCCAGACCGAGGCGGCGCTACAGGAGAGCCTGGCCAGCGAGTTCGGCGGTGCCTGGCTCAACGACCAGCGCCAGCTGATGGTCGGGATCACCGACGCCACGCTGGCCGACGAGGTCCGGGCCGCCGGCGCCCACCCGGTGCTGGTGACCAACTCCCTGGCCACCCTGGACGCCGCGGTGGACACCCTGAACAGCGGCGCCACCCCGGACGCCTCCGAGGTGTACGGCTGGCACGTGGACGTGACCACCAACGAGGTGGTCGTCCAGGCCGCCCCGGGCGCCACCGACGCCGCCCTGGCCTGGCTCGAGTCCACCGGGGTGGACAGCACCCTGGTCCGGATCGAGGTCAGCACCGAGGCGCCGCAGCTGTTCTACGACATCATCGGTGGCTACCCGTACTACCCGGGTAACAGCCGGTGCTCGATCGGCTTCTCGGTCAGCGGCGGGTTCGTCACCGCTGGTCACTGCGGCCGGGCCGGTACCAGCGTCCGTGGGCACAACAACGTAGCCATGGGCTCGGTGGCTGGCTCGATCTTCCCGGGTCGGGACATGGCCTGGGTCCGGACCAACAGCAGCTGGACCCCGCGGCCGTGGGTGTACCTGTGGAACGGCAGCGTCCGCAACGTGACCGGCTCCTCCGAGGCCGCTGTCGGCGCGTCGGTGTGCCGCTCCGGCTCCACCACCGGCTGGTACTGCGGCACCATCCAGGCCAAGAACCAGACCGTCAACTACCCGCAGGGCACGGTGCGCTACCTGACCCGCACCAACGTCTGCGCCGAGCCGGGTGACTCCGGTGGTTCGTTCATCTCCGGTAACCAGGCCCAGGGCGTCACCTCCGGTGGTTCCGGCAACTGCCGCACCGGCGGGACCACCTTCTTCCAGCCGGTGAACCCGATCCTGAGCCAGTGGGGCCTCAGCCTCACCCGGGCCTGACCGGCACTGACCGCATCTTACGGGTGAACCCGGGGGCGGGCGCGGTACGCGCCCGCCCCCTCCGCGTACACGAGAACGCCGGTACGTGACGCCACGTACATCGGTCTGACCCACGCTCCCCCACCACGGGTCAGGGCTGCATGGGTATCTGGTCCAACCGCTGCCCGGTCGCCGCTTCCCGTAGCGCGCCGATCTCGGCCCGGGTCCGCGGCAACGCCTCCGGGTGGTGCCGCTGCAACCAGGTGACCAGCCCCTCCCGGATCAGGCACCGCAGGCCCCACTGGGCGGAGCTGTTCGCGGCGCTGGCCACCGCGCGTACCCGGATCAGGCCGCCGGTGGCGTCGGTGACCTCCATTTTGCACAGCCGGCGGTCCCACAGCTCGCTGTGCTCGCAGATCCGCTTCAGTTCCGCCCGCATCTCCTCCAGCGGCACCGACCAGTCCACGTCCAGCTCCACCACACCCAGCAGCTGCCGGTCCGTCTTGGTCCAGTTCTCGAACGGGTTGTTGGCGAAGTACGAGGTGGGCAGGATCAAGCGCCGCTCATCCCAGATCTTCACCACCACGTGCCGCAGCGTGATCTCCTCGATGGTGCCCCAGTGCCCCTCGACCACGACCACGTCGTCCAGCCGCAACGCGTCGGAGAACGCCACCTGCAGGCCGGCGAAGAAGTTGCCCAGCATCGACTGGGCCGCGAGCGCGACCACCACCCCGACCAGACCGGCGGAGGCGAGCAGGCTCACCCCGACCGTACGCACCTCATCGAAAGTGATCAGCATGATCCCGACCGCGAGGGTGGCGACCACCGCCAGGATCACCCGGTGGACCAGTTTGAGCCGGGTACGGACGCGGCGGGCGTCCCCGCTGTCCTGGGTGCGGGCCTCCAACCGGCGCAGCAGCCCCGAGCTGAACACATTCAGCAACGCCACCACCAGCCAGGCGGTGGAGGCGATGATCGCCAGGAGCAGTCCGTGCAGCACCACCGACCGCCACTCCCCGGTGCCGGTCGCCCACAGCGCCACCCACAACGCCGCCAGCGTCGCCGTGGTCTGGGTGGGCCGATAGGCCTGCTGCACCAGGTCCCGCACGGATCGGGACCGGCGGGCCAGGAAGCGCAGCAGGTAGTACCCGAACGTCACCGCCACCCATGCCGCCACCGTCGCCAGTAACGGGACAAGCACGCCGGAGGCCAGCGTCACCATCGGCTCCTCCTCCACCTGGTCGTACGGGCGATCGAGGGACCACCATCGGCCCCACCCACTTTCTCACCCGGGGCACCGACCGCCGTCAGCGGGCGGACGCCGCGGCCGCTATGTGCCCGCACGCGCTGTCAGTGCCTTGGAAGCCCGCGCCCCCTAGACTTGCCCAGGTGAACCACCGGTGGCTCACCGACGAAGAGCAACGGACCTGGCGGCAGTTCGTGTGGTCCACTCGGCTGCTGTTCGAGGCGCTCGATCGACAACTGCAACGCGACTCCGGGTTACCACACTCCTATTACCTGATCCTCGCCATGCTCTCCGAAGCCCCTGATCGCACCCTGTCGATGGGAGAGCTGGCGGAAGTGGTCCGCTCCTCCCCCAGTCGGTTGTCCCACGCGGTGGCCCGGCTGGAGGAGGCCGGGTGGGTACGCCGCCGCAAACGCCCCGGCGACCGCCGCTCCACGCTGGCCCAACTGACCGACCAGGGATACGACGTGCTGGCGGCGGCCGCCCCCGGCCACGTGGCGGAGGTCCGGCGGCACCTGTTCGACCGCCTCACCCCCGAGCAGGTGCGCGCGCTCGGCGAGGTGTGTCAGCGGATGCTGGACGGCTTGGACCCGGAGCGGGCCCGGCAGCTGGGCGGCTGCCCCACTCATCACCCCTGATCGACCGTGAGCTGCCGGTGGGCGGCGGTGGGAGCGTCCTGAAGCACCGAGGCGAGCTCGGTCTGCCCGAGCACCGCGGCCAGCCGTCGATCCCCCCGCATCAGCTCGATACCGGTGTAGAGCTCCACGCTGTCCCACTCCCCTAGCAGGTACGACTCCCCGCGAAGGGTGTGGGTGGTGCCTGGATCATCCGGGCCGGTGCGCTGCCACACCACGGTGCCGTGTTCGCTCAGATCGGTGATCCGCAGCCCCTCGGCCTCCGCCGTCAACCGTAGGTGCTCCGGGCTGATCCAGCGCGCGGCGGCGGTGTGCAGCCACTGCGCCACGGAGATCACGTCGGGGTCGTCCTCGGCCCGGCCGACCACCCGCGGCTCCCCGTGGCGAACCACCACCCGACGCCGGGGCAGGTCGTCCACCACGATCGAGATCGGGTACGCCCACTCCCGCGGCCCGGCATCGCTCACCGGCTCGCCGTGGCGCGGACACACCGGCACCTCGCCCCGCAGTCGCGGTACCGGTTGACCGTGCCGCCGGTGCTCCCCGAACACCGGACAGTCCGGCGACTCGCACCGCCAGCGCCGCTCCAGCACCGCGGGCCGGCCGGCCTCCGGGATGGTGGTCAGGAAGCGATGCCAGGACACCCGGGTGCGGGTGGTGGAGGCGGCTCCTCGGCCGGCGAACACTTGCCCGGGCAGCTCCGCTGGAGGGGATTCGTCGGTCACCGGCACCCGGGCCACCACCGGCCCCTCCTCCACCTGACCTTCGGAGGATCCGGCCCCGACCGGGGCGGGGTCCGCATCGATGCGCGCCGGGACCAGGGTGAGCACCCCTTCCCGACGGACCACCCGTAGCACCCGACCGGTCTCGTCGTCCAGCCACGCGTACCGCCCCGCGAGTTCCGGCCGGGCACTCAGCGTGATTAGTGGCAACCCGGTCAGGTCGGCGATCTCCACCTCACGATCGGCCAGAACCGAGGTGATCTCGATCAGCCCGTCGTCGGCCCACCGGCCGAGCACCATCCGTTCCTTGGAGGTCAGCGCGCCCTCCGAGAGCAGGCTCCGCTCAGCCACCCCGTATAACAGCGCTCCGTTGTCCACCAGATACCGGCTGAGCGCATCGATCACCATGCCGATCCGCACCAGGCTGACCGGTCTCCCCCCGTCGAGGTCGACGGCCCGAATGACCTGGCCGAGGTCGACAACCGCCTGCGCGCCGGTCACGTCCGTAGTCAATCGCTGTTCAATGGCGTCCAGTACCGGGCTCAATTGGAAGCGCACGCCCCCACCATAAGGGGGAAATCCTCCCGGCTGGGACAAGCGGTGCCGGCTGCCTGATATCGGCTCGGCCGTTGCCCTAGCGATTCGCGGGAATCGCAACATTTACCGGGTTAGCGGTGCGAGGATAAGTTCATGAAGATCAGGCGGCAGCGCGACCGATCGACGCCTCGGCCCCGTCGGCGGGCGACGGTGCTCACCACGCTCGCCGCCATCCTGGCGCTGGTCCTGCCGACCAGTGCCTGCGGTACCGGCGACACCGGAATTCCCGAGATCACGCTGTACTACGCCCCGGAAGAGAACCTGCCGCGAGTGGTGGAGCAGTGCAACGCCCAGGCGGAGGGGCGGTATCGCATCTCCTACCGGGTGTTGCCGCGAGGCGCCGATGACCAGCGGATGCAGCTCGTACGCCGGCTCGCCGCCGGCGATCGAGACCTGGACGTCATCGGGCTGGATGTGACCTGGACGCAGGAGTTCGCCAGCGCGGAGTGGATCCGGGAGTGGACCGGCGCCTATCGGCAACAAGCCGAACAGGGCACTTTGGAGGTCCCGTTGGCCTCCGCCACCTACGAGGGCCGGCTGTACGCGGCCCCGAAGAACACCAACGTGCAACTGCTGTGGTACCGCACCGACCTGGTCGACACCCCACCGCAGACCTGGCAGGAGCTGATCGACACCTCGCTGCGGTTGAAACGGGAAGGGCGGCCGTACCGGGTCATCACCATGGGGGCCCAGTACGAGGGGCTGGTGGTGCTCTACAACTCGATCGTCGCCTCCGCCGGTGGGCAGATCCTCAACCCGGACGGCACCAAAGCGGTGTTCAACCAGAAAGCGGTGGAGGCGCTGGCCATCCTGCAGCGCTTCGCCAGCGCGGGGGTGACCAGCCCGTCGTTCACCAACGCGATGGAGGACGACGCGCGACTGGAGTTCCAGACGGGCAATGCGGCGTTCCAACTCAACTACCCGTTCATCTATCCGGCGTTGCAGGAGGCCGATCCCCAACTGGCGCAGCGGGTGCGGTGGGCGCGCTACCCCGGGGTCGAGCCTGGGGTCCCCAGTCGCACCACCATCGGGGGCTACAACCTCGCGGTCAGCGCCTTCTCCGAACATCCCCAGGAGGCGTTCGAGGCGGCGTTGTGTATCCGCAGCCCCGAGCACCAGCTGTTCTCCGCCGTCAACGACGGGGTACCGCCCACGATCGAGAGCGTCTACCAGGATCCGCAGATGGCGGAGGCGTACCCCATGCGGGAACTGATCCTGGCCGAGCTGCGGGACGCCGCCACCCGACCCCGTACCCCGGCGTACCAGAACATCTCCACGGTGATCTCCACTGAGCTGTCTCCGCCCGCGGCGATCCGCCCAGAGCGGACCGCCGACACGCTGCGGAGCGCGGTGGACGACGCGCTGGAGTCCCGAGGGGTGCTGCCGTGACCGAAGAGACCTATCGCCCGCAGCCAGCAGCCGAGGCGGCCCCACCGGCCCGCCGGGGTCGACGTGGCCGTCGGGCGCTGAGCGCGGGCCGACTGGCCGAATGGCGGCTGGGCTGGCTGCTGTGCGCCCCGGCCGCGCTGGTGATGCTGATCGTCACCGCCTATCCGATCCTGTACTCGATCTGGCTGTCCCTCCAGCGATACGACCTGCGCTTCCCCGACGACCGGGAATTCGTCGGCCTGGCCAACTACGCCACGGTGCTGACCAACGGGTTCTGGTGGAACGCGTTCGCGGTCACCGTCCTGATCACCGTGGTGTCGGTGGCGGTGGAGCTGGTGCTGGGGATGGGGTTGGCGCTGATCATGCACCGGACGTTGGTCGGGCGCGGGTTGGTGCGCACCGCCACGCTGGTGCCGTACGGGATCGTGACCGTGGTGGCGGCCTTCTCCTGGCGGTACGCCTGGACCCCCGGTACGGGTTACCTCGCGGAGCTCACGACCGGAGGGGCCACCGATCCGTTGACTGAGCGGGCCAGCGCCCTGGCGATCATCATCCTGGCGGAGATCTGGAAGACCACCCCGTTCATGGCGCTGCTGCTGATGACCGGACTGGCGCTGGTGCCGGAGGATCTGTTGAAGGCGGCGGCGGTGGACGGCGCCGGGCCGTGGCAGCGGTTCGTCCGGGTGATGCTTCCGGTGATGAAGCCGGCGATCCTGGTGGCGCTCCTGTTCCGCACCCTGGATGCGTTCCGCATCTTCGACCACATCTTCATCCTGACCGGCGGGGCGAACGAGACGTCGTCGGTGTCGATGCTCACTTACACCAACTTGATCCAAGGGCTCAACCTCGGCATCGGCTCCACCCTGTCGGTGCTGATCTTCATCGCGGTGGCGATCATCGCGTTCCTGTTCGTCAAACTGTTCGGCACCGCCGCACCCGGCAGCGCACAGGAGGCGGGCTGATGGCGGCGTTCGGGGAGGTCACCGCCGGCCGGAAATGGCGCTGGGGAGTGTTGGACGCGCTGGTCATCGCGCTGGCGTTGGTGCCGGTGCTGTGGATCGTCTCACTGTCGTTCAAGACCCCGCAGACGCTCACCGACGGCCGGTTCATTCCCCGGGAGTGGACGCTGGAGAACTACCGGACCATCTTCACCACCGGACTGTTCACCCGGGCACTGATCAACTCGATCGGCATCGCACTGATCGCCACCGCGATCGCGGTACTGCTCGGTCTGCTCGCCGCGTACGCGGTGGCGCGGCTGAATTTCCCCGGGAAGCGGACACTGGTCGCGGTCTCGTTGCTGATCGCCATGTTCCCGCAGGTGTCCCTGGTCTCCCCGCTGTTCGAAATCGAGCGGCGGCTGGGGCTGTTCGACACCTGGCCCGGCCTGATCCTGCCGTACATCACGTTCGCGCTGCCGCTGGCCATCTACACCCAGTCGGCGTTCTTCCGCCAGATCCCCTGGGACTTGGAGAAGGCCGCCAAGATGGACGGCGCCACCCAGGGCCAGGCGTTCCGGAAAGTGATCGCGCCATTGGCCGCTCCCGGGGTGGTCACCTCAGCGATCCTGGTGTTCATCTTCTGCTGGAACGACTTTCTGTTCGCGGTCTCCCTCACCTCCACGGAGGCGTCGCGCACCGCGCCGGTGGCGCTGTCGTTCTTCACCGGCGAGTCTCAGTTTGAGGACCCGACCGGATCGATCTCCGCGGCCGCAGTGGTGATCACGATCCCGATCGTCATTTTCGTGCTGCTGTTCCAGCGCCGGATCGTCTCCGGTCTGACCGCTGGGGCGGTGAAGGGTTAAGGGGAGGAGCCATGGCCGAGATCGTGCTCGACCACGTCAGCAAGAAGTTCCCGGACGGCACGATCGCCGTGGACAATTTCAATCTGGAGATTCGCGACGGCGAGTTCGTGATCCTGGTGGGCCCGTCCGGATGCGGTAAGTCCACCACCCTGAACATGATTGCGGGGTTGGAGGACATCAGCTCGGGAGATTTGTTCATCGACGGTGAGCGGGTCAACGATCGGGCCCCGAAAGACCGGGACATCGCGATGGTGTTCCAGTCGTACGCGCTCTACCCACACATGTCGGTGCGCGAGAACATGTCGTTCCCGCTGCGACTGGCCAAAATGGACAAAGCAACGATCGAACAGAAGGTGAACGAGGCGGCCCGGATCCTGGAGCTGGAGGATCTGCTGGACCGCAAGCCGGGGGCGCTGTCCGGCGGGCAGCGGCAGCGGGTGGCGATGGGGCGGGCGATCGTCCGCAATCCGAAGGCGTTCCTGATGGACGAGCCACTGTCCAATCTGGACGCAAAACTGCGGGTGCAGATGCGCACTCAGGTGTCGCGGTTGCAGCGGCAGCTCGGCACCACCACGGTGTACGTCACCCATGACCAGACCGAGGCGATGACGCTGGGCGACCGGGTGGTGGTGATGCGCGCGGGGCGCATCCAGCAGGTGGGTGAGCCGCAGGAGCTGTACGACCACCCCCAGAATCTGTTCGTGGCCGGGTTCATCGGCTCGCCGGCCATGAACTTCCTGCAGGTGACGCGGGTCGACGGGCAGCTGCGCTCTGCGCTGGGGGAGATTCAGTTGTCGGACCGGTGGCGGCAGACCCTGGACCGGACCGACACCCCGGAAGAACTGATCTTGGGGATACGTCCGGAGCACTTCGAGGACGCCTCGCTGGTAGATCCGCAGGTCATCTCGGCCGGACTGGTGTTCGAGCGCACCCCGGAAGTGGTGGAGTCGATGGGCTCGGACAAGTACGTCTACTTCCGGCTGGAGGACGGTCGCGCCGCCAGTACGGAGCTGGATGAGCTGGCCGCCGACGCCGGGGTCACCGATCTGTCGGCCGCCACCGGCCAGCTGGTGACCCGCTTGTCGGCGGAGTCGGAGGTCCGGGAGGGGCGGCCCGCCCGGGTGTGGGTCAACCTCGAAAAGATGCACTTGTTCAATCCGACTGATGGGCGCACGATCACCCCGGACGAGTCATGATGGGGGTGTGCGCGAATCTTCCCCCGAATTCGACCACCTGACCGCCCACGATCTGCGGGCCGCCGGCAGCATGAAATGGACCAAGTACGGCGGGGATGTCATCGGGGCGTTCGTCGCCGAGATGGACTTCGGCACCGCCCCGCCGGTGGTAGCCGCGTTGCAGGAGGCGGTAGCCGCCGGCCGGTTCGGCTATCTACCCCCGGATCTGGCCGCCGCGTTGGCGCGGGCGACCGCGCAGTGGCAGGTGCGGCGGTACGGCTGGCAGGTGGCGCCGGAGCAGATCCTGGCGGTACCGGACGTGCTCACCGCGTTCGAGTTGACCATGCACCACTTCACTCCGCCGGACAGCCCGGTGATCCTGCCGACCCCGAACTACATGCCGTTCACCTCCATTCCCGGGTACTACCGCCGGCGGGTGATCGAGGTGCCGATGCAGCGGGACGCGGACGGGGTCTACCGGCTGGACCTGGCGGGGATCGACGCCGCGTTCGCCGCGGGTGGGCGCCTACTGGTGCTCTGTCAGCCGGCCAACCCGGTGGGGCGGGTGTTCACCGCCTCGGAGCTGGCCGCCGTGGCCGAGCTGGTGGCGCGGCACCGCGGCCGGGTGTTCGCCGATGAGATCCACGCCCCGCTGGTGTACCCGGAGCATCGGCATGTGCCGTACGCCTCGGTGAACGAAACCGCGGCCGCCCACGCGGTGACCGCGGTCTCGGCCTCCAAGGCCTGGAATCTGCCGGGGTTGAAGTGCGCGCAGGTGATCCTGCCTCCGGACGACGTCGACGCCTGGCAGCGGGTGGGCGGGACCGGGTCGGCGCTGCCCAGCACGCTCGGGGCGGTGGCGAGCATCGCCGCCTACCGGGAGGGTGGGCGGTGGTTGGCCGGGGTGCTGCGTTATCTGGACCGCAACCGCCGGGAGCTGGCTTCCGCCCTGGCCACCCATCTGCCGGAGGTGGGATACCGGCCACCGGAAGGCACTTACTTGGCGTGGCTGGATGTCCGCCGGTTGGGGCTGGCGGAGCCCGCGCGTTTCTTCCTGGAGAAGGCGGGGGTGGCGCTGGTGGATGGGGCCGATTGCGGCGCCGCCGGCCGCGGGTACCTGCGGCTCAATTTCGCTACCCCGCTACCGATCCTGACGCGGATCGTCACGCGGATGGCACATGCACTGCGATAGATCCTCTCTATCCTGAATGTCCCCTTCCTGGACAATATGACTATTGTCCAGATAGTGGGATGACCGGCCTTTCTCGCCCGCAGTGGAACCGGTACGGTGAGCAGAGTGATCCTCGTTGTGGCTGCAGTGAAGGGTGGGGTCGGTAAGACGACCTCGTCGGTGTACCTAGCCGCGCTCGGCGCCGCTCGGCGGTCGACCGCCATCATCGATGCGGATCCCCAGGCGTCAGCGGCCGAGTGGGTAGAGCAGGCCGTGGACGAGCGGCTTGCCAAGATCACTGTGGTGGAGGCCCCGACCGAGCGGCTGGTGACCAAGGCGCTGGACCGGTTGGCCGACGAGGAGCTGGTGGTGGTGGTGGACTGCCCACCCGCCCATGACCGGATGGTCGCCAAGCTCATCGAACGGGCCGACGTGGTGGTGATCCCGACTCGGGTGGGTGGGATCGAGATCCCGCGGGTGGAGGCGGTGCTCGGCCTGATCCCGGAGGGCACGCCCGCCGGCTTGGTGATCACCTCGGCGCGGACCTTCACCCGGGACTACCAGGAGGCGGTGGCCACCTGGGCCCAGGCCCGGGTGCCGGTATGGGGCACCATTCCGGAACGGGTAGGGATCGCGGCTGGCCCGACCCGCCCGCTGCACGAGGACGGTTTGGCCGCCTATCGCAAGGTCTGGCGGCGCGTGCAGTCCGCGGCCCGGTCGGCTGGCTGAGCCGGCCCGCCGGAGGCGGGATTAGGCTACATGCATGGCTGACGGGCTCGTTACCACTCTGATCATCGTGGCCCTGGTGGTGGCCGGCGTCAGCGCGGTGATGGCGCTGCTGAACCGACCGCCCAACCTGCTCCAGGTAGCGGGCCTAGCCGCGGTGGAGGCGCTGCTGGTGGTGCAGGCCGTGACCGCGACCGCCCGCATGTTCAGTGGTGACCGCCCGACCAGTATGGCCACTTTTGTGGGATATTTCCTGACCACCCTCTTGATCCCACCGCTCGCCGCCCTCCTCGGCTCCGCCGAGCGGAGCCGGTGGGGATCGGCGATCGTGGCGGCAGCCGCGGCGGTGGTGGCAGTGTTGACCCTCCGACTCCAGCAGGTGTGGCATGGCTGACCGGCCTCAATCTGCTCCGGCTCGCACCGGCACCGGCCCGGGACGGGTGCTGGTAGCGGTGTACGCGTTCTTCGCCGTGGCCGCCGGCGCACGCGCCGGCTGGCAGCTGGCCACGCGCTTCGACGAGGCGCCGGTGGCGTATCTGCTGTCCCTGCTCGCCGCGGTCATCTACCTGGTGGCGGCGGTGGGGCTGGCCGTCGGCGGCCGGCACGGCCGACGGGTGGCCTGGTGGTGCTGCTCGTTCGAGTTGGTCGGGGTGCTCACCGTGGGGACGGCGAGCTGGCTACTGCCCGATGTATTCCCCCGTGCGACCGTATGGTCCGCCTACGGCATCGGATACGGATTTGTCCCACTAGTCCTGCCGGTGCTTGGATTGCTATGGCTGCGGCGCACTCGCGGCACTTCTTCGTCCTAATAGGATGTTAAACAACGATCAACATTCCCACTCAGCGAACGCATCAGCACTCTCCGCGCAGGTCTTCCACCGTAACGAACCACGGTTGTTATGGTTTCGTGTCCAACCAAACCCTGACCTGCGGTTGGAACTCTCAAACAATCCTCGGTAGGGTAGCCGACAGGCGTCCCCCCTGGGGGGTAGCCCGTGCACCGTTGGGTGAGGCGCATCGACATATTGGCATATTCAGTCAATTACGGTGCGTAAGACGCCCCACCACTGTGCGGTGGCCGGGTCATTGGGCACCCTGCCCAGCCCCCCTGAAGGCGTGACCGCTTACCGGGCGGGTCGCGTTGCCGACCGACGGAAGGAAATCGTGTCTGCCTTACGCGCGGAAGGGCTATATAAGCTGTTCGGCCGGCGGGCCAAGGAGATGGCCCGCAGATTGCGGGACGGCATCAGCCCAGAAGAGATCAAACAGCACGGCGTCACCCCCGCCGTGATCGATGCCACGTTTGACGTAGCCCCAGGCGAGATTTTCGTCGTCATGGGGCTGTCCGGCTCAGGAAAGTCCACCCTGCTCCGGATGCTCAACGGGCTGCTGGAGCCCACTCTCGGCAGCGTGTACGTCGATGATGAACAGATCACAGATCTGTCACCAGCGGCGCTGCGTCGGGTCCGGCAGACCAAGATGAGCATGGTGTTCCAGCACTTCGCCCTGCTACCGCACCGCACCGTGCTGGACAACGCCGCCTACGCGCTCCGGGTGCGGCGGGTGGACCGCGCCACGCAGCGGGAAAAGGCCGCCGAGGCCCTCGCGCTGGTGGGCCTGGAGGGGTGGGAGGACAAGTTCCCGCACGAGCTGTCCGGTGGGATGCAGCAACGGGTCGGCCTCGCGCGAGCACTCGCGGCCGAAACCGACATCCTGCTGATGGACGAAGCCTTCTCGGCCCTGGACCCACTGATCCGGCGCGAGATGCAGGATCAGTTGTTGAAGCTCCAGAGCAGCCTCAACAAGACCATCATCTTCATCACCCACGACCTCAACGAGGCGATGCGGCTCGGGGACCGGATCGCGGTGATGCGCGCCGGCCGGATCGTCCAAATTGGTACTGCGGAAGAGATCCTGCAGGATCCTGCCAACGACTACGTGGCGCAGTTCGTCCAAGACGTGGACCGCACGCGGGTACTCACCGCCGCATCGGTGATGGAACCGGCGCGATCGGTGGTCATTGACACCGCGGGCCCGCGGGCAGTGCTACGCACGCTCCGCGAGGAGCAGACCCGAGCGGCGTACGTGGTGTCCCGGGATCGCCGATTGCGCGGAGTGATCCGAGACGAGGCGGCGCAACAGGCGGCCAACCGGAAGCAGGATCGGCTCACCGATGCGCTGGAGGCACCGGCCACGGTCGGGCCGGACACGCTGCTGGCAGACGTGTTCGCGCCCTCGGCGGAGAATCCACTGCCGGTGGCGGTGGTGGATGCCGATGACCGACTGCTCGGGGTGATCCCGCGCGCCACCCTGCTGACCGCGATGGCCAGCCTCACCAACGGTTCCGACCCGGGTCAATCCAGCGGCACGGATTCCTCCTCTAAGGACACCGACACTGATGAATCGGCCGCGCCCGTTACCGCCATGGCGTCCGCCGGCGGATCCGAGCGGCCGGAGTCGGTGGCTCAGCGCAACGGAATCCCCACCCCGCCTGGCTCCGCGGCCGAACCCGCACAAGGAAGTTGATCCACAGTGGAAGAATTACTCGGCGAGTACGTCCCTATCGACGAATGGGCCGGTGGTGCGATCAAATGGCTGCGTACCGAACTGCGGCCGCTCTGGGACTTTCTCCGTGATCTGTTACTCAGCGCGTACGAGGGCCTGGAGTATCTGCTGAACCTGGCACCTTCCTGGGTGATGGTGCTGGCGCTAGGACTGCTAGCGCTGCTGGCCCGTAACTGGCGGTTCGGTTTGTTCGCGCTGGTCAGCCTGGCCCTGGTCGACATCATGGGCTACTGGCAGCACACCATGCAGACCCTGGCGATGGTGCTGGTGGCGGTGCTGGTGGCGGTGGCGGTGGCGATTCCGATCGGAATCGGCGCCGCGCGCTCCCAAGTACTTAGCGCCATCGTCCGGCCAGTGCTGGACTTCATGCAGACCATGCCTGCGCTGATCTACGTCCTACTGGCGGTGTTCATCTTCCGCGTGGGTGTGGTACCCGGCATCGTCGCCACCATCATCTTCGCGATGCCACCGGCGATCCGGCTCACCGAGCTCGGCATCCGGCAGGTGGATCGAGAAGTGGTGGAGGCCGGGCATGCGTTCGGCAGTCCACCCGGCGCGATCCTGCGCCAGATTCAGCTTCCCCTGGCCATGCCCTCCATCATGGCCGGTGTCAACCAGGTCATCATGCTGGCACTGTCCATGGTGGTCCTCGGTGGTTTCGTTGGTGCGCCTGGCCTTGGTCAGGAGGTCACCGCGGCGATCAACCGAGTGGACATTGGCCGGGGCATCGAAGCCGGCCTTTCCGTGGTGATCCTCGCGATCTACCTGGATCGGCTGACCGCGGCCATCGGCGCGCGGTCAACCGTCGCTCGCCTAGCCAAGGTGGCGTGACGGTCGTTCTATGAAATCCAACACCGGGCTTCCCGCCGGCACGATCGGCGAGAAACCCAGGAGGGAATCTTGACAATGCGAAAGCGGAATCGGTTTCTGAGCCTGACCGCTGGTGCGGCTGCACTGGCGCTGGCGCTCACCGCCTGCGGTAGTGACAACGGGGACGGTGGCGGCGCCGGGAACGACTCGCAAACCATCACCATCGGTGTGTTCAGCGGCTGGGAGGAAGGCATCGCCGCCTCCCACCTGTGGAAGTACGTGCTGGAGGAGGCGGGCTACACGGTCGAGCTGCACTCCGCCGACGCCGGCATGATCTACCAGGGCGTGGCCGACGGGGACTACGACGTCGGGTTCGACGCCTGGCTACCGGAGACCCACGCCGACTACTGGGCGCAGTACGGCGACGACCTGGAAGACCTGGGGATCTGGTTCGACGACGCGCCGTTGACGATCGCGGTCAACGAGGACGCCCCGATCACCTCGCTGGCGGAGCTGGCCGACGCCGCGGACGAGTTCGGTAACCGGATCGTCGGCATCGACCAGGGGGCCGGCCTGACCCGGATCACCCGGGAGAAGGTGATCCCCACGTACGGGCTGGAGGGCATGGACTTCATCACCTCCTCCACCCCGGCGATGCTGGCGGAGCTGGAGGCGGCCATCGACGCGGGCGAGAACATCGTGGTCACCCTGTGGCGGCCGCACTGGGCGTACGACGCGTTCCCGATCCGGGACCTGGAGGACCCGGAGGGGACGCTGGGCGAGCCGGAGGAGATCCACTCCTTCGCCCGCCCCGGGTTCACCGCGGACTTCCCGGAGGTGGCCGAGTGGATCAAGAACTTCTGGCTGACCCCCGAGGAGCTGCACTCGCTGGAGAACATCATGTTCAACGAGAACCGCGGGGAGCAGAACGACGCCTCGGTCGAGCAGTGGATCTCGGAGAACCCCGACTGGATCGACCGGCTCAAGAACGGCGAGCTCAAGTAAGCCGTTCCTGACTACGGGGTGGGGCCCCGCCGACATCGGTGGGGCCCCACCCCGTTTTGCCCCACGGCGGTACGACCTCCCCGCTACGGCGCCCAGCGGCCCGCGGTTTCACCGGGCTGCTCACGGGGCACCCGGTAGCCGGTCCCGGCGCCGGGCACACTCCCCACCCGCCCGACGCCTGCAATCTTCTGCATCTGACTCGAGGGCAAGACGCAACAGATAACGCGTCACACGCAAGTGTTAGTCATGGATCAGCCGGGAAGTTCCCAATACGGTGGCCATGACTGAAGTGATCAGCCGCTGAGTCGGAAGGGGTGGACCATGACGACTGCCCAGCCAGCCGCACCCGCCGGGGGCCCGGCGACGCACTCGGCCGCCGCTGCCACGCCCACCGCGGTGGCCGAGGCGGAGCGCTGGACCGCCCACAACTACCATCCGCTGCCGGTGGTGCTCGCCGACGGCGACGGCGCCTGGGTCACCGACGTCGATGGTCGCCGTTACCTGGACTGCCTGGCCGGTTACTCCGCCCTGAACTTCGGCCATCGCCACCCGGCGCTGATCGAGGCCGCCCGAGCCCAGCTCGACCGACTCACCCTCACCAGTCGCGCGTTCCTGCACGACCAGTTCGCCACCTTCTGCCGGGAGCTGGCGCAGTTGTGCGGCAAGCAGCTGACGCTCCCGATGAACACCGGCGCGGAGGCGGTCGAGACCGGCATCAAGGTGGCCCGGAAGTGGGGCTATCAGGTCAAGGGGGTGCCGGAGGGGCAGGCCACGATCGTGGTGGCGGAGAACAACTTCCACGGCCGGACCACCACCATCATCAGCTTCTCCACCGACCCGGAGGCGCGCGCCGACTTCGGCCCGTACACCCCCGGGTTCCGGATCGTCCCGTACGGCGACCTCACCGCGCTGCGGGAGGCGGTGGACGACACCACCGTGGCGGTGCTGCTGGAGCCGATCCAGGGCGAAGCCGGGGTGTACGTGCCCCCACCCGGCTACCTGGCCGGGGTCCGGGAACTGTGCGACCAGCGGAACGTGCTCTTCCTGGCGGATGAGATCCAGTCCGGACTGGGCCGCACCGGCGCCACCTTCGCCTGCGACCACGAGCAGGTGGTGCCGGACGCCTACCTGCTGGGTAAGGCGCTGGGCGGCGGGATCGTGCCGGTGTCGGCGGTGGTGGCCAACACCGATGTGCTCGGGGTACTCCGCCCCGGTGAACACGGCTCCACCTTCGGCGGCAACCCCCTGGCCTGCGCGGTCGGCACCGCGGTGGTGCGGCTGCTGCGCACCGGGGAGCTCCAGGACCGGTCCGCCCGGCTGGGCGAGCGCCTGCACGCCCGGCTGCGTGAGTTGATCGGGCACGGGGTGGTGGAGGTACGTGGACGCGGACTGTGGGCGGGGGTCGACATCGACCCGGACCGGATGACCGGCCGGGAAGCGTGTGAACGGCTGGCCGCCCGCGGCGTCCTGGCCAAGGACACCCACGGCTCCACGATCCGACTGGCCCCGCCGCTCGTCATCGACGAGGCCGACCTGGACTGGGCGGTCGACCAACTCGCGGCGATCCTCTGATCTCCCGCGCGGCGCTCGAGGCGCCCACCGGTGGGGCGGCTCAGCGCAGCCGGATCGCCACCGTGGGCGCCTCCGCCATCACCGAGGCCGGGCGCGCGGTACCGCCCCGCAACCGGTCCGGTCGACCGAGCTCCACTCCCCGGTACAGCTCCACCACGTCGTCCGCGGTCAACTGGTAGGCCTGACCGGCGGTCAACGGCACCGATCCGGCCGGGGTGCGCACCACTGTCCCGTTGGTGCTGCGGTCGGTGACCACCAGGACATCGCCGTGCAGGTCGAGGCGCAGATGGTTGCGGCTGACCCAGCGCATCGCCTCCGGCCCGAGCAGTCGCCCCAGGCTCACACTGGCCCCGGGCCCTTCCGGGGTGGGGGAACGCCCCACCACCACCGGCGCCTCCGGCCGGACCACGAACCGGCCCCGGACCGCGCCGTCCACCCGGACCGCCAGCACCCGCGCGGGCGGGCGAGGCCCGGCATCGACCAGTCGGGTGTCGTGACGGGGACAGGTGGGCACCGCTGCCCGCAACCGCGGTGGGGGCTGGCCTCCGGTGGGGGCCCCGAACCCCGGGCAGGTCGGCTCCGGACACCGCCACAACCGGGTCAGCACCGGGGTGGCGGCCGGTCCGGGCAGTCCTTCCCCGACCGTGGCGAGCCCCTGGGCGGCCGGCGCCAGCAGTCCGCGGGGCAGCCACGCGTACCGGTCGGCGTACGGTGCGAACAGCTGCCGGCTCAGCACCGGCACCCCGAGCTGCTCGGCCACCTCCAGTACGCGGTCTTCGGGCTGCGGCAACACCTCCAGCAGCCCGTCATCGGCCCACCGCCGGATCGCCATCCGCTCGTTGGAGGTGAGATCGAGGTCGGACAGGAGTCCGCGGTTCGCCACCGCGAACACCGCCACCCCGTCCTCCGCCAGGTGCTGCGCGTACGCGTCCAGCACGTGCCCCAGCCGCAGCAGACTGGCCGGTTTGCCGTGGTCGCCGTCGAGATCCACCAGCCGGACCACCTCGGCCAGGTCCAACACGCCCCGCGCCAGGGCTGGATCCAGGGTCAGGCGTGCCTCGATCGCGTCCAGTACTCGACTGACCTCGAACCGCATCAGCCCGCTCCGTTCCCCTCCGGCCGGTCAGCGCCCAGCTCCGCCACGATCCGGTCGATCCGGTCGGCGAGGTCCAGGTCCTGGGCGGTGACCCCACCCGCGGAGTGCGTGACGCATCGGAAGGTGACGCTCCGCCACCGGATGTCCATGTCGGGATGGTGGTTCAGCTCCTCGGCCACCGCTGCCACCCGGTTCACCGCCGTGATCGCGGTCGGGAAGCTATCGAAGGTAACCGTGCGTGCGATCCCGGACGGATCCCCCGACCAGTGCGGGTGCTCCTGCAACCTGGACCGCACTTGATCAGGTTTGAGCAGCTCAGCCATGGTGCAGACGATACCGCCCGGTCCGCGGTGGCGGGTTCGCCGCCGCGCCGATCGGCGGTGAACCCGCCGGTCAGCCGGCGGTGTCCGCCGCCTCCTCGACCCCGAACAGCGGCAGGCAGGGGGTAAGCCCTTCGATCGTGACCGGCATGGTGCGGGTGGCCTGCCAGTCGGCGCGGCTCAACCGCAGCCGCTGGATGGTGACCGCCCGGCCTTGTACCACCTCCCGGGTGATTCCGTCCGGGCGATAACCCAGCTTGCGGGAGACCCTCAGCGAGGCGGGGTTGTCCACCATCGCCCCCGAGACCGCCTCCTGCGCGGCCAGGCCGGCGAAGGCCAGGTGGAGCACGGCCGCCCGCATCTCCGTGCCGATCCCTTGGCCCTGGTGCGCGCGCCCGAGCCAGGAACCGGTACCCACTTCCCGGGTGATGGCGAAGTCGCGGGCTCCTAGGCTCTGCTGCCCGACCGGCCGCCCGGCGTGGAACACGACGAGGTTCAGGGACCAGTTCGTCGGGGTCCAGGTGCCGAGCGTGGTCAGGTAGTACTGGATGACGTTGCGCCCCACCTCCACCGGGGGCGCATCAGTCCACGGCACACTGAACGGCATCTGGTCCGGCGGGTGAATCCCCGCGGCGGCCACGTCGGCCAGGTCGGCGAGTTCCGCTAGGGACGGTATCCGCAGCTCTAGCCGAGGGGTGACCAGCCGCAGCCCGACCAGCGGGAAATAGTCGACCAGCATGCCTCCATCCTGGCCGGCTACTCCCGACATTTCATCAAATTTTTCTCGGTGGACGGCAGCATCGAAGCGGCGTGTGCCCCGGAGGACATGGGAGCGAGACCACACACCGGTCCACAGAAACCGGGCCCCCTATCGCCGACCAGGCTGGCCGCACCGCGCACGATCGTCCTGCTTCTCGGTTGCGTCCGCCTACTAGACTGCGGAAAACAACCCCAGGAATATATTGACTATCTTGCTTCTGTACCCGGGCCCCCAGGGAGACTGCGGACAGTGACCACCACGTCACGTTCATTGGTGCGAGCGGTCGGGTTCGCGGCCATGATCGCGCTCGGCCTCAGCGTGACCGCCTGTGGCGGCGACAGCGGCGACGGCCTTCCCCCGCCCGCATCCCCACCCGCGGACACCCCGGCACAGACCATCGACCCGGAGCATCAGCAGATCCTCGACGTCTACTACGGATCGGTGGATGCGATGGTCGCCGCCCAGGCGGCAGGCGACCCGGATTACCCCGACCTAGCCAATTATTTTCTGGTCGGGGCCGCTGCCCTGATGAACGTGGAGAGCGGAATCCAGCACAACAACCTCCGGGGCACGTACTACCTGGGCGATCTGGAGGTGGTTTCGGCCACCGTGACCGAGGTGGACTTGGAGGCCGAGCCCCCGGTCGCCGTCATCGAGGCCTGTCTGGACTACTCCAACTATCTCCTCGTCCACCGGGAAGACGACTCCCGTGTTCCGGGCGTAGAGCCCCCCGGCCGCCATCCGGTCACCAACCAGGCGGTGCTGGGCACAGACGGCTTCTGGTACATTGCCACCAGTGAGACACATTGGACTGAATCATGTTGACACTCGACCGGAAAGCCTGGGTCGCCGCAATCACGACCTCGATGGTCGTGTTCGCCACAGGTTTATTCGTAGCCACCAACGCCCACACGCCGCAGCCTGATCTCTCGCCCAGCCGGACGGAGCTTACGGCTCAACCTCGGGACAACTGCCCCACCAACGATTACTTGTGCCTGCCCGGAACGGAGAACCCTTCTCCCTCCAACCCATCCCGTGGCTCCGGTGGAGGGAGCACCGCCTGCACATACGACACTGGTGACGGCACCATCACCGTGGCGGACGACTCCCGCCGCCGCGGCATCGTCCGGTTGGCGCAGTACGGGGTGATCGAGATCCCCTGCTACATGGAGGGCTACGGGTGGTACGACGGGGGCAACTGCTACGTCGGTGATCCCCCAGCGCTGGTGCAGCCGCCGCTCTTTCCGCCAGAAGGCGCCGACCCGGACAGCGGCGCCTGGTATTGGCTGCGCTGCTTCGCCGGGATCACCCTCTTCAACGGGGAGCCGGTGTTCTACTGGTACGCGGACATGCGCTGGCGGTGGATCGCCCACGAGGACGCCCCGAGCGTGACCCCCGAACAGGTGGCTCGGTCGTGGCTGGCCGCGATCCGGCTGGAGCCGGTCCAGCTGCAGCTCGCCCCACCGCCGGGCAGCGGCGCCGGCCTGGTCGGGCTACCGGTCTGGCTGGGGGTGGACACTTCCGACCCGAACTCTTGGGGCCCCATCAGCGACCGCCACTGCATCGCCGGCGTGTGTGTCTCGCTCTCAGCCCAGGTCACCGAGGTCACCTGGAACATGGGCGACGGCACCACGTTCACCTGCGCCCGGGGCACCCACCACACCTGGCAGCGGGGGATGGACTTCCGTAGTCCCACCGGCTGCCACCACTTCTACCAGCGCTCCAGCCGGCACCAGCCCGGCGGGCACTACACCCTCACCGCTACCAGCCACTGGGAGGTGGAGTGGTCGGGCCTCTCCGCCTCCGGAGTGATGACCGTCGAACGCACCGCCACTACCAGCGTCCAGATCGACGAGATTCAGGTGTTGACGACCCGATGACCCAGACGAATCCCTCTGTCACCCTCCCTAGCGCATCGATGGGCCCGGTGGCCGCCCCGGCGGGGCCACGCGAGCGACGGATCCGGTTCGGCCAGTTGGCGCTGGCGATCGCCCTCGTGGTCGTGGGCGCGTTGGGCGCCGCTGGCTTGGTCGTGGTGGTGGCCGGCGAGGGCCGGTACCTCGCCTTGGCGCGGGATGTGGCGTACGGGGCCCAGATCCAGGAGAGCGACCTGATCACCGTGCAGATCACCTCACCACCGGGGTTGTCGCCGGTGCCGGCCAGCGAAATCCACCGTGTGGTGGGCAACTACGCGGCCATGCCGCTGGCCAAGGGCACCCTGCTCACCAGCTCTCAGGTCACCGCGACCCGGCACCCGGGGCCGGGCGAGGCCCGGATCGGTATCACCCTGCGTAACGACCGGCTGCCGGGGCAACATCTGCGCCCCGGGCTGCTGCTGCTCCTGGTGGACACCAGTGGCGGCGACAATTTCTCCTCCGGGGACCAGCCGGTGACGCGCACCCGCACCTGGGAGGTGATCCTGGCGAGCGCCGGCAATGAGGAGGACCGCTTCATGCTGGGCGGCGCCGGTAGCCGGGAGGTCACCTTGGACGTGATCGTCCCGGCCCGGGACGCACCCCTGATCGCCACCCTGGCCGCCGATGGCGACATCGCGGTAGCGGTGCTACCGGGACAGCCGGGAGCGTGACATGGCCGTCATCGCGCTCGTGTCCGCCAAGGGCAGCCCGGGGGTGACCACGGCTGCGCTCGCGTTCACCCTTACCTGGCCCGGACACTGCGTGCTGGCCGAATGCGACCCGGCCGGCGGCACCGTCCAAGCGGGATATTTAGCCGGCGCACTGCCGGCCGACCGCGGCATCCGGGAACTGGCCGTGGCGGAACTGCGGGGAGAGGACCTGCACCAGAAGTGGTGGCAACAGTTGGTCGACCTGCAGCCGCCCAAGTTGCAACGGCTCTTGCTGCCGGGGATCACCGATCCCGTGCAGTCCGGCACGCTGCGGCAGGTGTGGGAGCGGCTCGCTGAGTTCTTCATTCAGCTCGAGTACACCTCTCCCAGCTTCGATGTGATCCTCGATTGTGGTCGGTTGGCCGCCCCCAACACGCCATGGCCGCTGCTGCACCGAGCGGACGCGGTGCTGCTGGTGATGCGACCGAGCCTGCCGCAGATGGCCTCCGCCGTGCCGGTCCTGCGCACTCTGCGCAATCAACTGATCGACCACGGGGTGGGCACCACCTCCTTGGGGCTGTTGCTGACCGGGCCGGGTGACCAGCCGGCGCGGGTGGTCACGCAAGAGCTGCACAACCCGGTGGTCGTCACCCTGCCGAACGACCCCCGCACCGCGCACGTGCTCGGCCACGGTGGGCATGTCCGGATGAACTCGCCGCTCATGCGTGCCGCGGCCGCCGCCCACCCCTACCTGGTCAACCACGTCCAGACCCGCCGGGCCGCGCTCCAGGCGCGGGCGACCGGCATTGATTCGGGAGTTGCCCAGCTATGACCGCCGACGACTATCCGACCGTGGTCGGTTGGCGGCCGGAGTGGCCGGCCGACCTTACCGACCGGCCGGCTGGAGCGGCGACCACGCCCGCAGGCGACCACGCTACCGCCAGCGGGACAGCACCACTGGTCTCGTCCCCGATGCCACCGCCTCCCCAGGCGGCGGTGCCCCCGCCGCCGCCCGCGGCACCGGCGGCGGTCCCCCCTCCTCCACCGGTGCCGCCTCCGCCGTCGGCGCCGCCGATCCCCCCGTCGGTCCG
>Ga0079224_100000904_pt1 | contig 31987 bp, 27 predicted proteins | sample Stecom2015_FD_80414 | JGI IMG/M metagenome (GOLD analysis project Ga0079224, IMG submission 80414) | Agricultural soil microbial communities from Utah to study Nitrogen management - Steer compost 2015 | ecosystem: Environmental > Terrestrial > Soil > Agricultural land | place: USA: Utah... | reverse complement strand
GCTCGGTGTCTGTCAGCGCACGGTGTCGAGGCGCGCCCCGGTCGCGGCGCGTGCCCGCTCGAGTGCGGCGAACCCGAGGTCGCCGAGCACGGCCGGATCGGCCCCCAGTTCGTCCAGGGTGAGCCGGTCCAGGGTGGCACCGGGGATCAGGTCCGCCCAGCGCTCGCCGACCGCGAGCGGATGCACCGGGTCGTCGGTGGTGGCCACCACCGCCACCGGCGCCCGCAGGCAGGCCAGTCGCCCGGCATCCGGCCAGGCGTAGGCGGCCGCCTCCGCCAGCGCGTCCGGCAACAGCGGCCACTGGGATCGCCAGGACTGGTTCAACGCGGCGGCCAGCCAGGCCGGGCTGCTGGCCCGCATCCGCTCGAGCACCGGCTCCAGGCCCTCGGCGCGCAGGCTCGCCGCGGTGTAGGCCGCCGACAGGGCGGCCGGGCACTGTCCGGTGTCGGCCCCGGTCCAGGCGGGCAGCGCCGCGATCACCCCGGCCACACCGTCCGATCCGCCCCGCTCGGCGGCCCAGTCGGCGGCCACGGCCGCGCCCAGCGAGATGCCTGCCGCGAGCACGGGCCCCTGGCCGGCGGCCTCGTCGAGGGCGGCGCGATAACTCGTCACCACACCGCGCGGATCGGGTTCGACGGCACGGAAGCTCAGCTCGCGCTCGCGCGCCGCCCGCTCGAAGGCGCGGCGGGCGAAATCGGCGTCGGAGCCGGTGCCGGGCAGCGCGACCACGGTCGGCGGAACCGGCCGGCGTCCGGCCGCGGGCTGTGGGGAGTCGAACACCGGGCCGAGCGTAGCGGGGGTGCGGGCCGCGATCTACAGTGGCGGGTGTACGAGTGAGAGCAGGAGTGCTGCCATGCCATCCCCAGCGTCGGGTTACTTCCGTCGCCTGAGTCGCCGGCTCACCGAGGACATCGACCGTCTCGACGCGGAAGAACTCGCCGAGACCGCCGACGCGTCGGGCGCGTGCCGGGTCGCCGACTGTCGCCGCGGTGAGGAAGTGACGATGCTCGGGCGGCTGCGCAGTGTGGAGGCGTGTCCCAAGGCGGCGGGCGCGACGGTGCAGGCGGAATTCTTCGACGGAACCGACGCGATCGCGCTGGTCTGGATCGGCCGCCGCCGGATTCCCGGTATCGAGCCGGGCCGCCGCCTGCTGGTGCGCGGGCGCATCGGCGAACGCGACGGCCGCAAGGTGATCTTCAACCCCTACTACGAATTGCGCGGGAACAGCTGACACATATGCCATCCAGCCACGACGACGGCCTCGACTTCGGCGTGCCCACCCCGGCACCCGTCCGCGGCGGCGCACCGATCCCGTTCCCGCCGACGGCGCCGCCGAGGCCGCCGAGGTGGCGCGCACCGAGCAGACCCTGCTCGAGCAGATGGGCGGCCTCGGCGGCATCGTCTACTCCACGCTGCCGGTCGTGGTTTTCGTCCCGGTCAACAGCTTCTTCGGGCTCACCGCCGCGATCTGGGCGGCGCTCGGCGTCGCGGCCGCGGTGCTGGTGTGGCGGCTGATCCGGCGCAGCCCGATCCAGCCGGCGATCTCCGGTTTCGTCGGCGTCGGCATCTGCGCCTTCATCGCCTGGCGGATGGGGGAGGCCAAGGGCTACTTCCTGTTCGGCATCTACACCAGCCTGGTGTACGCGGCGGCCTTCCTGCTGTCGATCCTGGTGCGGCGGCCGCTGGTCGGTGTGATCTGGGGCGCGCTGAACGGTCACGGCTCGGTGTGGCGATCGGACCGCACCCTGGTGCGGCTCTACGACCTGGCCACCGCCACCTGGGCGCTGGTCTTCGGCGCCAGATACCTGGTGCAGTCGCAGCTCTACGACTCCGACCAGACCGGCTGGCTGGCCGCCGCGCGTATCGGCATGGGCTGGCCGCTGACGGCGGTGGCCTTCGGCGTCACCATCTGGGCGGTGCGCCGCGCGGGGCATCTGCCGGTCCGCTCCGGCGCCTGAGCCCCGAACCGGGGTTCCGTGCCGCCCCAACGGGGTTCGGATGCCCGGGGGTGGGCGCGAAAGCACCGCAGAGGTGGGCCGGTACCCACCCTGGGGTACCTGGTCGCACGGGTCCTTTCATCGGACGATCGTTCTCGACACGAAAAACGTGAACGACCTCACGAGATCGGACCGCCATCATGCCTGTCGAGACCCGCACCAAGAACCACGCGCACACCCCCGCCGGCCCGGCGCTCACCGAGAGCCGCCGCGTCGCCGCCGAGGTGGAGAAGCTGATCGGCCCGGCCGCCGCGGGCGACGAGCGCGCCGTCTCCGACATCCTGCGCGCCATCCACCCGCTGGTCCGCCGCTACTGCGGCGCCAAGCTCGGCAACACCGCCCACCTGCAGGTCACCGCCGACGATGTGGTGCAGGAGGTGCTGCTGGCCACCGTCAAGGCCATGCCGCGCTACCAGGACCAGGGCAAGTCCTTCCTGGCCTTCGTCTACGGCATCGCCGCCAACAAGGTCGCCGACGCCTTCCGCCGCTCCCAGGTGCACCCGGCTTACCCGATGGCCGAGGTGCCCGACGCTCCGAGCGCCGAGGCGGGCCCGGAGGAATGGGCGCTGGCGCTGGAGCGGCGCGCCGCCACCAGGGAACTGATGCAGGTGCTCGCCCCCACCCATCGCGACGTGCTGGTCATGCGCATCGTGCTCGGCTGGTCGGCGGCCAGGACCGCCGAGGCCATCGGCACCACCCCCGGCGTCGTCCGGGTCATGCAGCACCGCGCGCTCAACAAGCTGCGCGCGCAGTTCGCCGAGGCAGCGTGAGCGCGCGAACCGACCGGGCGGCAGACGTATCGGGGTGTTACGGCCTGATGTCGTGGTCGGCAAGCGCGACGCGCAGATCCTCCTCGGCCTCCACCGAGGTCACGAACAGCAGCTCGTCCTCGCCCTCGAAGGGGTCGTCGGGTTCGGGCACGATCACCCGGCCGCCGCGCAGGATGGTCACCAGCGCGGCGTCGCGGGGCAGTGTCAGCGCGCGCACCGGTTTGCCCGCCAGCGCGGTGTCGCCGGGCAGGGTGATCTCCACCAGATTCGCCTGACCCTGGCGCAGTGTCATCAGCCGCACCAGGTCGCCCACCGACACCGCCTCCTCCACCAGCGAGGCCAGCAGGCGCGGGGTGGACACCGCCACGTCAACGCCCCAGGCCGAGTCGAACAGCCACTCGTTGCGCGGATCGTTGACCCTGGCCACCACTCGGCGCACGCCGAATTCGGTCTTGGCCAGCAGCGAGTGCACCAGATTGACCTTGTCGTCGCCGGTGGCCGCGATGACCACCTCGTAGGTCTCCAACCCGGCCTCCTCGAGCAGCGCCAGCTCGCAGGCGTCCGCGTGCACCCACACCGCGTCCGGGATGGCCTGGTGGTCGATGTGGTCGAGCTGGCGTTCCAGCAGCATCACCCGATGCCCGCCGCGCAGCAGTTCCCTGGCGATGGAGCGCCCGACGGCGCCCGCGCCCGCGATGGCCACCTTCATGCTCACTCCTCCTGCACCGGGGGTCCGCCCGCGACCGCCACCGCGTCGCCGACCCGATCCGAGGGCACCGCCACGTAGACCACGTCGTCGGCCTGCACGATGGTCCTGCTCTCCGGCAGCAGCGGCTGCCCGAACCGCAGCACGAACGACACCCGTCCGCCGACGGCGCGCTCGAGTTCCTGCACGGTGCGGCCGAACCAGTCCTCGTGCAGGGTGAGCTGGGTGACCGCGACCGTCCCGGTGGGATCGCGCCAGGTGGTGGTGCCGGTGTCGCCGATGATGGTGCGCAGGAAGCGGTCGGTGGTCCAGGGCACCGTGGCGATGGTGGGGATGCCGAGGCGCTCGTAGACCGCGGCGCGTTTGGCGTCGTAGATACGGGCCACCACCCGCTCCACGCCGAACGTCTCGCGCGCGACCCTGGCGGAGATGATGTTGGAGTTGTCGCCGGAGGACACCGCGGCGAAGGCGTCTGCGCGCCCCACCCCGGCGCGGGTCAGCACATCGCGATCGAAACCGACGCCGACCACGCGCTGTCCGGCGAAATCGTCGCCGAGGCGGAGGAAGGCGCTGGAATCGCGGTCGATGACGGTCACCTCGTGCCCGATTCGGACCAGGGCGCGGGCCAGCGAGGAGCCGACCCGTCCGCACCCCATGACCACTACGAACACCGCACCACCCTCGTTCCTGCCTCGTGCCGCCCCACGCGGCGTCACCGCACCCGCCGGACGCCCGGGACACGCGGGGCGAGCGGCGGTGCGCACACAACGTACCCGGCGTGGTTGCCCGAGGCCCGGTTTCCCCGTTGTGATCAGCGCCAAACCGGCGCTCGGCGCGTCTGCCGACCGCCGACACGCCATACCGTCCGGGGATCTATGCTCGCTCCAGTGTCCAAGTTGACGACGGCAGCCAAACGCCTGGTGCTGGGCAGGCCCTTTCGCAGCGACGCGCTGGGGCACACCCTGCTGCCGAAGCGGATCGCGCTGCCGGTGTTCGCCTCCGACGCCCTGTCCTCGGTGGCGTACGCGCCCGAGGAGATCTTCCTCATGCTCTCGGTCGCGGGCGTCTCCGCCTATCTGTACGCGCCGTGGGTCGGCCTGGCGGTCGCCTTCGTGATGGCGATCGTGGTGGCCAGCTACCGCCAGAACGTGCACGCCTATCCGTCCGGCGGCGGCGACTACGAGGTGGCCACCACCAACCTCGGCCCGACCGCGGGCCTGACCGTCGGCAGCGCCCTGCTGGTGGACTACGTGCTGACCGTCGCGGTGTCGATCTCCGCGGCCGCCGCCAACATCGGCTCGGCCGTGCCGTTCGTGGCCGAGCACAAGGTGCTCTTCGCGGTCTCGGCCATCGTGCTGCTGACCGCGCTGAATCTGCGCGGCGTCCGCGAGTCCGGCGCCCTGTTCGCCGTGCCCACCTATGCCTTCATGATCGGCGTGTTCGGCATGCTCGGCTGGGGGCTGTTGCAGACCTTCGTCCTGGGTGAGCCGCTGCGCGCCGAATCGGCGGCCTTCCAGCTCGTGGCCGAGGAAGAGCAGCTCTACGGCCTGGCATTCGCCTTCCTGATCGCCCGCTCGTTCTCCTCCGGCTGCGCGGCGTTGACCGGCGTCGAGGCGATCAGCAACGGCGTGCCCGCGTTCCACAAACCCAAGTCCCGCAACGCGGCCACCACGCTGCTGATGCTCGGCGCGCTCGCGATCACCATGCTGCTCGGCATCCTGCTGCTGGCCCGCGAGGTGGGGGTGGTCTACGCCCACGACACCGACCATCTGATCGGCGCGCCGGAGGACTACCACCAGAAGACGCTCATCGCCCAGCTCGCGCACACCGTCTTCGCCGGTTTCCCGCTCGGGTTCTTCTTCGTCACCATCGTCACCGCGCTCATCCTGCTGCTGGCCGCCAACACCGCGTTCAACGGATTCCCGGTGCTCGGCGCGATCCTGGCCCAGGACCGCTATCTGCCGCGCCAGTTGCACACCCGCGGCGACCGGCTGGCCTTCAGCAACGGCATCCTGTTCCTCTCCGGCGCCGCCATCGCGTTCGTGGTGGCCTTCGACGCCGAGGTGACCAAGCTGATCCAGCTCTACATCGTCGGCGTGTTCGTCTCCTTCGTGCTCAGCCAGACCGGCATGTTGCGGCACTGGACCCGGCAGTTGCGCACCGAGACCGAGCCTGGCCATCGCCGCCGGATGAAACGGTCGAGAGCGGTCAACGCCGTCGGCCTGACCGCCACCGGGGCGGTACTGGTGATCGTGGTGGTCACCAAGTTCTTCGCGGGCGCGTGGATCGCGATCCTGTTGATGGTGGCGATCTTCGCGGTGATGAAGCTGATCCGCAGGCACTACGACTCGGTCGCCCGTGAGCTGGCCGAGTACGACTGGGATCCGGTGCTGCCCAGCCGTTCCCACGCCATCGTGCTGGTGTCCAAGCTGCACCTGCCCACCCGCAGGGCGCTGGTCTACGCGCGCGCCACCCGCCCGGACGTGCTGGAGGCGATCACGGTCAACGTCGACGACCAGGACACCAGGGCACTGGTGCGCGAATGGGAGCGCAGCGATATCACCGTGCCGCTCAAGGTGATCGAATCGCCCTATCGCGAGGTCACCAAGCCGGTGCTCGACTACGTGCACCGGGTGCGCCGGGACGCCCCGCGCACCGTGGTGACGGTCTTCATCCCCGAGTACGTGGTCGGCCGCTGGTGGGAGCAGGTGCTGCACAATCAGAGCGCGCTGCGGCTCAAGGGCAGGCTGCTGTTCGAGCCGGGCGTCATGGTGACGAGCGTGCCCTGGCAGCTCAGTTCCTCGATCGCGGCCAAGCAGCCGGGGGTGGTCGACGCGCCGGGTTCGGTGCGGCGCGGGCTCGGGGACCGGCAGTGAGTGGCGTGCTCGCCGCGGTGGTGGGAACACCGGTGGTGGGTATCCGGGCGGCGATTCAGGTGGTGGGGGAACGGACGGGGACGAGGCGAACGGTAGTGATCGGGTGAGCGACTGGCTGGGCGAGACCTTCGAGATCCGGCTCGGGCCGCCGGGGCACGGCGGCTTCTGCGTGGGCAGGCACGAGGGCCGGGTGGTCTTCGTGCGGCACGGGCTGCCCGGAGAACTGGTGCGTGCCCGGGTCACCGAGGACACCGGCGGCAGCTTCTGCCGGGCCGAGGCGGTGGAGATCCTGGCGGCCTCCGCCGACCGGGTGCCGAGCACCTGTCCGGTCTCCGGGCCGGGCGGCGCCGGCTGCTGCGACTTCGCCCACGCGAGCCCCGCCGCGCAGCGCGCGCTGAAGGCCTCGGTGGTGACCGAGCTGCTGCACCGCATCGCCGGGATCGATCGCGAGATCAGTGTGGAACCGGTGTCCGAGCGCACCGCCGAGGCCACCGGCGGCTGGCGGACCAGGGTCAGGCTGCCCGTCGACGCCGAGGGCCGGGCGGGCACACACCGCTACCGCAGCGACGCCGTGCTCCCCGACCTGCGCTGTCCACAGCCGGTCCCGGGCATGCTGGACGGCATCGCCGAGCGGGTGTGGACGCCCGGCGCCGATCTGGTCGTCGCGCTCGACGGCGACGGTCTGCGCCACATCGTCGAACTCGCGCCCGCCCCGCCGCAGCGCGGCCGACCGGATCGATCGGGCAGTCGCCGCCGGGGCCCGGCGGGCAGACGGGGCGCCGCGACCGCGCGTCGCGCCGCCGCGCACGCGCCGCGCGCGGAGCGGGTGGTCGAGGGCTCCGGCCGCGCGGTGGAGTACGTGGCGGGCAGGCGATGGGAGCTCGCGGCCACCGCCTTCTGGCAGGCGCATCGCGATGCCGCGCAGCGTTATTCGGATCTGATCGCAGGGTGGGCCGGGCTCTCGGCGGGGGAGAGCGCCTGGGATCTCTACAGCGGCGCGGGCGTCTTCGCGGCCCGGCTCGCCGAGCAGGTCGGCCCCGATGGCACCATTCTCGCGGTGGAATCGGCGCGATCCGCGGTGACCGACGGCCGGGCCGCGCTGCGCGACCTGCCATGGGTGGACCTGCGGTCCGAGCGGGTGGAGCGCTGGCTCGGCGGGCACGGCGGCCCGGCGCCGCGAGCGGTCGTGCTCGACCCGCCGAGGGCGGGCGCGGGCAAGGAGGTGACGGCCGCGGTCACGGCCGCCGGCCCGGAGCGGATCGTGCACGTCGGCTGCGATCCCGCCTCCTTCGCTCGCGACCTCGGGTTGTACATTCGCGGTGGCTATCAGCTCGCCGACCTGCGAGTTTTCGACGCCTTCCCGGCCACTCACCACATGGAGTGCCTGGCGCTGCTGACCCGCTGACCACCTCGCGGATCGCCTGCGCGCGAGCGTAATTAGAGTCACGGACATGACTGTGTACGTTCTCGCCCAACTGAAGTTCACCGATCGCGCGGCCTACGACCGCTACCAGGCGCGATTCATGGATGTCTTCACCAAGTACTCGGGCACCCTGCTGGCCGCCGACGAGAGCCCCACCGTCCTCGAGGGCGTCACCGATCGCGAGAAGGTGGTGCTGATGTCCTTCCCCGACGAGGCGGCGGTCACCGCGTGGTCGCAGTCGCCGGAGTACCAGGAGATCTCGAAGGACCGGCACGCGGGCGCCGACACGGTCACGCTGCTGGTGAAAGGCCTCGGCCACCGGCCGTCCTGACCCTCGTCACGCCCGGGTGGCGGGTCACGCCAGACACCAGGTGACCCGCACACTCGCGGCGATCTCCGTTTCCCCCAGTTCCACCGGCACCGGCGCGCCGCCCGCCGATTCCGCGGCCAGCGCCACCGCGCGCGTCTTCGGCGCGAACTGCGGCGCGGCCGCCGTGTTCTCGGTGATCTCCAAGACCTGCCCCAGCGCGCGACCCGCCCGCCGGGCGTACCGCTCGGCCTTGGCCAGCGCGTCGTCCCAGGCGCCGTCGCGGGCCCTGGCCAGCAGTCCCTCCTGATCGGCGACGGTCCGCACCAGCCCGCCGAGCCGCACGTCGTCGCCGCCCGCGTCGACCGCGGCCGCGATGATCGCGGCCGGCCCCGGCGCGTCGTCCCGGCCGAGATCGCGCAGCGCCACGGTCAGCGCCGTGCCCGCCACGTAGCCGACCAGGCGCTCCCTGTTCTCCGCCCACACCGTCTCCGAGCGCACTGTCAGCCCGCTGGTGGCGATGTCGGCCTCGGCCACGCCGTGGTCCCGCAACGCGGCGGTGACCGCGGAGACTCGCTGCCCGGCGCGGGCGTAGGCGGCGGTGACCGTCTCGGCGCGTGACTCGACCGAGACGGTCAGCCGGATCAGGTCGGGCGCGGCCTGTACTCTGCCCTGCCCGAACACCGTCACCGTCGGCAAGGAGATCATCCGGTCCTGCTCGCTCTGCTCCTCGGTCACGCCCACACTGTAGGCGCGCTCGGTGTCGCGGGACGGAAAGCGCGACCGAGGCGGTGGTGCGCGGGCTCACATTCGCCGCGACGCGCGGTGAGACGCGCCGCGCTGACGAGGGCTTTTCCGCGATCGCCGCGCGTCGGCGCAGCGAGGTCGGCGGAGTTCGTCCCGAATGCTCCGTAGACTGAGCGGATCAGATGCGTAATCCGGAGGGAGCGAGTTCAGGTGGGAGTGCTTTCCGGGGTCGATTCACCCGAGGACGTCCGCCGGTTGACCGCGGCCGAGTTGCCGGTCCTCGCGGAGGAGATCCGCGAATTCCTGGTGCGCAAGGTGGCGGCCACCGGCGGGCATCTCGGACCGAACCTCGGGGTCGTCGAACTGACCATCGCCCTGCACCGGGTCTTCGACTCGCCGGCTGACCCGTTGATCTTCGACACCGGTCACCAGGCGTACGTGCACAAGATCCTCACCGGCCGCAAGGACCGCTTCGACGAGCTGCGCAAGCGCGGCGGCCTGTCGGGCTATCCGAGCCGGGCCGAGAGCGAGCACGACTGGGTGGAGTCCTCGCACGCCTCGGCGGCGCTGTCCTACGCCGACGGCCTGGCCAAGGCGTTCGCGCTGCGCAAGCAGCGCCGCCACGTGGTCGCGGTGGTCGGTGACGGCGCGTTGACCGGCGGCATGTGCTGGGAGGCGTTGAACAACATCGCCGCCGGGCAGGACCGCTCGGTGGTCGTGGTGGTCAACGACAACGGCCGTTCCTACGCGCCCACCATCGGCGGACTGGCCGACCGGCTCACGGCGCTGCGCACACAGCCCGCCTACGAGCACGCCCTCGACGCGGGCAAGCGGCTGCTCAAGAGCATCCCGCGGGTGGGGGAGTCGGCGTACTCGATGGTGCACGCGGTGAAGGCGGGCATCAAGGACGCGGTGAGCCCGCAGGAGCTGTTCAGCGACCTCGGCATCAAGTACGTGGGCCCGGTCGACGGCCACGACGTGGCCGCCATGGAGGCCGCGCTGCGCCGCGCCAAGGACTTCGGCGGCCCGGTGGTGGTGCACGCGGTGACCCAGAAGGGCCGCGGCTACGAGCACGCCGAGAAGAACATCGCCGACCAGATGCACGCCTGCGACCCGATCGACCCGCTCACCGGGCGCCCGCTGGCCGCGAAGAAGGCACGCGGCTGGACCTCGGTGTTCTCCGAGGAGCTGATCGAGCACGCGCGCCGCCGCGACGACATCGTCGCCATCACCGCCGCCATGCCCGGCCCCACCGGCCTTTCCGCCTTCGGCGAGGCCTTCCCCGAGCGCATGTTCGACGTCGGCATCGCCGAACAGCACGCCATGACCTCGGCGGCGGGCCTCGCCCTCGGCGGGTTGCACCCGGTGGTCGCGATCTACTCCACCTTCCTCAATCGCGCCTTCGACCAGTTGCTGATGGACGTGGCGCTGCTCAGGCAGCCGGTCACCGTGGTACTCGACCGCGCGGGCATCACCGGTCCCGACGGCGCCAGCCACAACGGCATGTGGGATCTGTCGGTGCTCGGCATCGTGCCCGGTATCAGGGTCGCCGCCCCGCGCGACGCCGCCACCCTGCGCGAGGAACTCGGCGAGGCGCTGGCCGTCACCGACGGCCCCACCGTGCTGCGCTTCCCCAAAGGCAGTGTGGGCGAGGACATCAGCGCGGTCGAACGGCTGGAAGACGTCGACGTGCTGCGGGTGGCCGATCCCGACTCGCCCGTGCAGTCCCAGCGCGGCGACGTGCTGATCGTGGCCGTCGGCCCCTTCGCCGCCACCGCGGTCGCGGCCGCCGAGCTCCTCGCCACCGAGGGGTTCTCCACCACCGTGGTCGACCCGCGCTGGGTGCTGCCGGTCTCGGGCTCGGTCGTCAAGCTGGCGGAGAACTACCGCATGGTGGTGACCGTCGAGGACAGCGGCCTGCACGGCGGCATCGGCTCCACCGTCTCGGCCACCCTGCGGGCGGCCGGACTCGACGTCCCGACCCGCGACCTGGGGGTGCCGCAGGAATTCCTCGACCACGCCGCCCGCGACGAGGTCCTCGAACAACTCGGCCTCACCGCGCCCGAGATCGCCCGCCGCATCGCGGGCTGGCTCGACGCGCACTGAGCCCGTCCGCGCCGGGGCCGGTCCGGCCCCCGGCGCGGGTTCAGTCCTGCTCGGGCAACAGCGCCTCGGCCAGCGGCGGAACGGTCAGTTCGCGCTGCCAGGGCCTGGCGCCGGTGGTGGTGAGGAAGGTGTCGATCTCGGCGACGAGGTCGGCGAGGGGGCGCGGCCGGGCGTAGTCGCCGAGGCCGTCCCAGCACAGTCGCCGCACCGCGTCGGGCGCGAGCAGGTTCTCCACCGGCACCGTGTGCGCGACGGACAGATCGTTGAGCGCGGCGCGGGTGCGGGCCAGGCGGGCGGCGGCGACCGGGTCGCGGCGCTCCCAGCGGTTCACCGGAGGTGGGCCGTCGAAAGGTTGGCTGAGCGGGGGGAGTTCGCTGTCGGGCAGGCCACGGGCGGTGTCGAGCGCGGCCAGCCATTCGCGGGAGTAGCGGCGCTGGCGCGGTCCGCCGAAGACGGGCAGGGCGCGGAGCTGGGCGATGGTGCGCGGGTCGGCGGCCGCGGCGGCCACGATCGCGGAATCGGGGAGGATGCGGGAGGGAGCGATGTCACGGAGGCGGGCCAGGTTGTCGCGGGTGGTCCATAACTCGCGGACCGCGGCGAGCTGCCTGGCCTTGCGTAAGGTGTGGATACCCGAGGTGCGCCGCCAGCGGTCTGCCTTGGGTGCGGGCGGGCCGGCCAGCCGGACGTGCTCGAACTCCTGCTCGGCCCACCGGTCCTTGCCCTGGGCCCGCAGATCGGCGTCGACCGCCTCGCGCAGTTCCAGCAGCAGTTCCACATCCAGCGCGGCGTAGTTCAGCCAGTCGGCGGGCAGCGGGCGCGTCGACCAGTCGGCCGCGCCGTGCCCCTTGCGCAGCGTGCGGCCGAGCAGCCGCTCCACCATCGCCGCGAGCCCGACCCGTTCGAAGCCCGCCAGGCGCCCGCCCAGTTCGGTGTCGTACAGCCGCGCCGGGTACAGCCCGAGTTCGGCGAGGCCGGGCAGGTCCTGGTCGGCGGCGTGCAGCACCCACTCCAGCTCGTTGATCACCTCGGCCAGCGGGCCGAGCGCGTCGGTGACCGGGATCGGATCGATGAGGAAGGTGCCCGCGCCCGCGCGCCGCAACTGCACGAGGTAGGCCCGCGCGGAGTAGCGGAAGCCCGAGGCCCGTTCCGCGTCGACGGCCAGCGGGCCGGTGCCCTCGGCCAGGCGCTCGGCCGCCTCGGCGATCTCGGCGGCGGTGCCGAGCACGGGGGGCACGCCGTCGGCCGGGGCGAGCAGAGGCTCGGCTGTACTGACTTCCGTGCTGCCCTGCCCGGGCTGTTCTGCAACCGGCATAGCCTTGAACTCTACGTGGCCCGCTGTCACTCCGGCCCGTTGCCCGCGTGCGGTGGCGGGCGCAGGTGGGTGACCCCGGCGGGCGGAAGCCCCGCCGAGTAGGCGAGCACCTCGCAGAACGATTCCACGTGCGGCCCCATCTCGGTGGTCAGCGCGGTCCAGGAGGCGCGTAACTCGAGCTGGTGCGCCCGCGGTGGGCCCGCGATGTCGCCGTAGCGCACCGAACTGGTCGAGGTCACGGTGCCGCCGAGCGCGGTGAACGGCTCCGAGCGGGTCTCCAGCGCGTCCACCAGCCAGCTCCACGCCACCTCGGGCAGCAGCGGGTCGGTGGCCAGCGCGGCGTCGATGTCGGCCTGGATGTAGGCGACCAGGCGGAAGGTGCCGTGCCAGACCTCGTCGCCGTCGGGATCGTGCAGCAGGATCAGCCTGCCGAAGGCGTCCCCCTCGGAATCGACCGGAACCGTCCCGGTGTCCGGGTGTGTGACCTCGGCGCCGAGCGCATAGGAATAGGGCGCCAACCGCTGCGGCGGACGGATCGGGGACAGCTCGATCCGAGGGTGGCATGTCGCGGTGCCCATCGCATCGACCGCGGCGCGGAAGAGGGCCGGTTCGCCCTGGGGTCCTTCAGTCGATGCGGCGCCGTCGCGGAAGTCGAGCGGTGTCACGAGCCTGACCGTATCCGCTACCCACCCGGCGCAGTCGGAGGCGCGCCGCCGCATACGATGGCCGGGTGAGCACGTACAGCCGCCGTCGGTTGCCCGACGCCCCGTTCCTGGCCGCCGCGACGGGCGCCACTCCGAGCCGACGTCCGGTCTGGCTCATGCGACAGGCGGGCCGATCGCTGCCGGAGTACCGCGAACTGCGCAAGGGCATCGGCATGTTGGAGTCCTGCTTCGACCCGGAGCTGGTCTGCGAGATCACCATGCAGCCCATCCGCAGGCACGGCGTCGACGCGGCGATCCTGTTCTCCGACATCGTCGTTCCGCTCAAGGCCGCCGGAATCGACCTCGACATCGTGGCCGGTGTCGGCCCGGTGGTCGCCACGCCGGTCCGCGACACCGCCGATGTGCGCGCGCTGCCCCGGCTACGCCCGGAGGAGGTCGGCGCCATCGTCGAGGGCGTGCGCCTGCTGACCGACGCGCTCGGCGACGTCCCGCTCATCGGCTTCGCCGGCGCGCCCTTCACACTGGCCTCCTATCTGGTCGAGGGCGGGCCGAGCAAGAACCACGAGCGCACCAAGGCGATGATGTACGCCGACCCGAAGACCTGGCACCAACTGCTCGGCGTGCTCACCGACATCACCATCGCCTTCCTGAAGGCCCAGATCGACGCCGGCGTGGACGCGCTGCAACTGTTCGACTCGTGGGCGGGCGCGCTGTCGCAGGCCGACTACCGCGAGTACGTCATGCCGCACTCGCAGCGGGTGTTCGCCGAGGTCGCCGACGCGGGCATCCCGCGCATCCACTTCGGTGTCGGCACCGGCGAGCTGCTCGGCGCGATGGGCGAGGCGGGCGCCGACGTGGTCGGCGTCGACTGGCGGGTGCCGCTGAACGAGGCCGTGCGCCGCGTCGGCCCGGGCAAGGCGCTGCAAGGCAATCTCGATCCCGCCGTGCTCTTCGCCGGTCCCGAGGCCGTGGAGGCACACGCGCGCCGGATCGCGGCCGAGGCCGACGAGGCGATCGTGCTCGGCGCGACCGGCCACATCTTCAACCTCGGCCACGGCGTGCTGCCGGACACCGATCCCGGCGTGATCACCGCGCTGGTGGAGCTGGTCCACGAGCTCTGAGGGCCGAACGGCGGGCGGTGACATGGACGACAGCCTCTGCCCGCCCGCCGCGGTAGCGGACTACCGTCGCAGACTATGAGGATCGCGATTGTCGGCGGTGGGATCAGTGGCCTGGCCTCGGCCCATCGGTTGCGGACGTTGCTCGGCCCTGACGTCGATCTCGTCCTGCTCGACCCGTCCGACCGGGTGGGCGGCATCCTGTACACCCCCGATGTGCACGGCGAGCCGCTCGATCTCGGCGCCGAGGCCTTCGTCGGCCGCAGGCCCGAGGTGCCCGCCCTGCTGCGGGAACTCGGCCTCGAGGACGAGCTGGTGTATCCGGCGGGCAAGCGCCCGCTGCTGTGGGCGGGCGGCGCGCCGCACCCGCTGCCGGGGCGCACCCTGATGGGCATCCCCGCCGACGCCGAGTCGATGCGCGGACTGGTCGACGAGGACACCCTCGCCCGGATCGAGGGGGAGGCCGACCGGCCGCTGGCCTGGTATCCCGACAGCGATATCGACGTGCACAGCCTGGTCGCCGACCGGTTCGGCGTCCAGGTCGTCGAACGCAGCGTCGACCCCCTGCTCGGTGGGGTGTACGCGGGCAGCTCCCGTTCGATCGGCGTGCGCGCCGCGCTGCCCACTCTGGCCGCCGCCCTGGACGACGGTGCGCCGAGCCTGACGGCCGCCGTGTCGGCCGCTCTGCCGCCACCGTCCACCGAGCCCGTCTTCGGCGCGCTACGAGGCGGCTACCGGGTGCTGATCGACGCTCTGGTGCGGTCCTCGGCGGTGCGGGTCGTCGCGGGTACCGCCGCCACCCGGCTCGCGCGGGCGGGCACCGGCTGGGTGGTCGATCCGCTCGGCCTGGTCGACGCGGTCGTGCTGGCCGCGCCCGCCCCCGCCGCGGCCAGGCTGTTGCGTTACGTTGCGCCGAAGGCGGCGGCCGCCGCGGACGGCATCGAGCTGTCGTCCTCGGTGGTGGTGGCCATGGCGCTGCCCGCCGACACCGCCCTGCCCGACAATTCCGGCATTCTCGTCGCCACCGGGGAGGAGCTGCGCGCCAAGGCGTTCACGTTGTCCAGCCGCAAGTGGCCGCACCTGGCCGAGCGGCCGGTGGCGCTGGTGCGCGCCTCCTTCGGCAAGTTCGGCGACGACTCCACTCTGTCGTGGACCGACGAGCAGCTGATCGCCGCCGCCGCCGAGGACCTGGGCGCCGTCACCGGCGTGGCCGTCACCCCGGTGGAGGCGGTGGTGCGACGCTGGCGCGGCGGGCTGGCCCAGTACGCCCCGGGACATCTGGACCGCATCGCCGAGATCGAGACGGCGGTGCGCGAACTCGACGGCCTCGCGGTCGCGGGCGCCTATCTGCACGGTGTCGGCGTCCCGGCCTGCGTGGCCGGCGGCGATGCCGCCGCCCGGCGCATCGCCGAGCGCTTGCCGGTCGCCCCGCAGGCCTGATTCCGCCGGTTCCGATCGCGGCACGGCGGCCGGACGAGGCCCGTCGCACGCGAGATCCGTGGCTCGCGGGGGTTCGCGGGGCCGCCGATCCGCCTCGGCTGCGATCGTGTGCGGCGCCGGTGCGGCGCGACGGGCACACCTCAGGGACGTTCGGCCCTGTCGGCGGGCGCCGTACTCGGGACGACCCGGGACCGTGCCCCGTAGCCGCGACCCGGTGGCGCAGTGGCACGATGGGGTCATGGCGCGACTGGATTATCAAGCTCTCAACTCCACCATCCGATACCTGATGTTCTCGGTGTTCCAGGTGCAGCCCGGCGCTCTGGGTGACGACAGGCAGGCCGTGATCAAGGAGGCGCAGGCCTTCTTCGACGGTCTCGCCGACAAGGACGTGGTGGTGCGTGGCGTCTACGACGTGGCCGGTCTGCGCGCCGACGCCGACTTCATGATCTGGACCCACTCCGAGCGGATCGAGGATCTGCAGGCCGCCTACGCCGACTTCCGGCGCACCACGGCCCTCGGCCGGGCCAGCGCCCCGGTGTGGAGCAACGCCGCTATCCACCGGCCCGCGGAGTTCAACAAGAGCCACATCCCGGCCTTCCTCGCCGGTGAGGATCCGGGCGCCTACATCTGCGTCTACCCGTTCGTCCGCTCCTACGAGTGGTACCTGCTGCCCGACGAGCAGCGCCGCAAGATGCTCGCCGACCACGGCAAGGCCGCCCGTGGCTACCCGGACGTGCGGGCCAACACGGTCAGCTCCTTCGCCCTCGGCGACTACGAGTGGATCCTGGCCTTCGAGGCGCCCGAGTTGCACCGCATCGTCGACCTCATGCGCGATCTGCGCGCCACCGAGGCCCGGCTGCACGTGCGCGAGGAGACGCCCTTCTTCACCGGCCCGCGCGTCGACCTCGAACAGCTCGTCAACGCCCTGCCCTGAGGTCCGAAGGGTCCTCCCGGACGGCGCGGCGCTCGCTAGCCGACGAGACCGCCCGGCGCATGCCCGAATCTTTCGGGGCATGCGCCGGGCGGTCTCGTCGATCTAGTATTCGCTGCGCGTTCGCTGTGTCGCGACCGACGTCATCGTCATCGCGCTGCGCTGTCCGAGGGGTGCAGGCGCAGCGCGATGGAGTTGATGCAGTAGCGCTTGTCGGTCGGGGTGGGGTAGCCCTCGCCCTCGAAGACGTGGCCGAGATGGCTGTGGCAGTTCGCGCACAGCACCTCCACCCGGCGCATGCCCAGCGAATCGTCCGGGCGCAACAGCACCGCCTCGGAGTCGGCCGGATCGAAGAACGACGGCCACCCGCAGTGCGACTCGAACTTCTCCGCGCTGCGAAACAGCTCGGCGCCGCAGGCGCGGCAGGTGTAGACGCCCTCGGTCTTGGTGTCGGTGTACTCCCCGGTGAAGGGGCGCTCGGTCGCGGCCTCGCGCAGGACCGCGTACTCCTGGGGATCGAGCCTGCTGCGCCATTCCTGCGGGCTCAGCTGGATCCGGGGCGCGGGAAGGGAGGTATCGGCGTCGGAACTCATGCCTCCACGCTAATACGATCCCCGGATACGCGCCGTCGCGCGGGAATCCCGCCGGTCGGAAGGCTGCCTGGCCGATGATGGCCGCGGCCCGCGTCACCCCGCCCGCGGTCAGCCGCCCGCGCGCGGGGTGACCTTGGCGAGCTCCGGTTCGGGGGCCGGGCTCGGCGCGACAGGCGCCGCGGGCGGGACGTCGAACGTCTCGGCCACCGGCGCGTCCTCGGCCGCCGCGCTGTCACGGGCATCCGGCGCGGCGCGCATCCAGTCCTGGTCGAGGCCGCGATCCAGCCTGCCCTCACGCCTGGCGGCCAGGTAGCGGTCGCCGAGCACACAGAACACCACGATCAGCAACAACGTCCAGCCGAAGGTGATGCGCAGGTACTCGAGGTTGCGGCCCACGTCCTGCCAGCGGTCCGACAGCCACTTGTCGTAGGACATGAAACCGAACACCGCCAGCCAGGCCGGCCAGTTGCGCAGCACCGAATTGCGCAGCACCACGCTCATCAGGAACGGGAACAGCGTCATCGAGTAGTACATCTGGCCGAGGCTGAGCAGCACGAACGAGGCGGTCAGCAGCACACCGGAGGCCGTGGTCACGAAGAACAGCTCGTCCTCACGGTAGTAGCGGTAGAGCAGCCACAGCGAGATCGCCACCAGGACGCCGACGCCGATGCGCATGCCCCACGCCAGCCAGTCCGGCAGGCCGTAGTAGGCGGCGTTGCCCATGATGGAGCTGTTGAAGTAGTCCCTGGTCTCCATCAGGTAGGGCAGGGTGCGGTCGAGGAAGTCGTCGGCGTCGACGATCAGCGGCCAGGCGATCGCGTTCAGCGCCGCGGGCACCGCGATCGCGGTGATGAGCACCTTCCACTGCCTGCGCGCCAGCGGGATGAGGATCAGCGGCGCCAATGTCGGTTTCACCGTGATGCTGAACCCGAGCACCGCGCCCGCCCACAGATCCCGGCGCCGCAGCAACAGGTGCAGGAACACCATCTCCGCCAGCAGGATGCAGCCGTTGACGTTGGTGAAGACCAGCGTGTTGATGACCGTCTCGGACATGAACATCGCCAGCAGCAGTGCGGGCGCGGCCACCGACTTCAGGGTGTAGTTGAACAGCCGCAGCAGCAGGTACCAGGCCAGCAGGATGGCCACCGCGTTGAGCAGGATGAAGCACCACCGCGACTTCTCCGGGTCGATCAGCGCGATCGGCGCGATGATCAGCGTGCCGCCCGGCGGATACAGATAGTGCGGGTCGACGGAGTCGAAATTGGCCGTGTAGACCGGCAGGCCGTTGAGGAATGCCAGCGAGGCGTTGTAGACCGGCCGGTAGTCGTCGGTGATGAAGCCGTTGACAGCCTTGATGAACACCCTGTTCAGCACGGTCATGACCGCGATCGGCCAGAGTGCGAACCTGATCACCTCGGCGGTGGTGCGAGCTGTGCGGGGCTCGAGCTGTCGAAGGAACACTGGGGCACGGTACACCGACCGGCCGTGCGGCGGGCGGCCGGGATGGGTCAACGGCGCGCCGTCATCGGGCGTTTCCGCCGTCCGTGCGTGCCGGTTCAGGCCGGGCAGACGCTGCCGTCGCGCGGCAGCCGTCCCTCGTTCAGGTACTCCGAGACCATTCGCTGCGCGCAGCCCGAGTGCGGCGCCACCGGATGCCCCCAGCCCTGCCAGGCCACGGTGGCGTGCCGCGCCCCCGCCGCGCCGAGCGCGCCGGTCACCGAGGCCTGCCCGCCCTCGCCGACCACGGGATCGGCCTGACCGGTCAGCACCAGCACCGGCAACTCGAAGTCGGCCGGCGCCGCGGGCGGCTCGGACACCGGCCAGGCCGAGCAGAGCATCAGCCCGATGGCTGCCTGCCTGCCGAACACCGGATAGGTCCCGGCCCAGTTCTGCGCCAGCTGGGTGGCGTTGGTCGCCGACGGCGGCCCCTGGACGTCGGTGCACCGGTTGACGAACTGCCCGTCGCTCTCGGTGGCCGCGTTCTCGCGCAGCACCAGGTTCTCCAGCCGCGCGCGGTCGCCGTCGCGGGCCGCGGCCAGGGTGTCGGCGAGTTCGGTGACCACAGCGGACCGGTCGGCGTTCGGCGCGCCGAGCACACCGAGGATCGCGGTGAGCAGCGCAGCCTCCGACACCGTGCCCAGCTCGCCCGCCGCGGCCCGCCGCGCCAGCTCGGCCACCGCGGCCCTCGGATCACCGCCGAGCGCGCAGCCCTGCGCCACACAGCGCTGCGCGAAGCCGGTCAGCGCGGCCTCGGCGCCCCGCAGGCGCTGTTCCTGGGCGGTCACCGCGTCGGTGGCGACCGCCTCGGGGGAGTCGAGCACCAGCCTGGCCAGGTGATCGCCGTACTTGCGGGCGTAGGAGAGCGCGACGAAGGCGCCGTTGCCGGTGCCGATCATGTCGATGTGCTCGACCTGCCACTGCAGGCGCAGCTGCTCGATGTCGTCGGCGGCGTGCGCGGCGTCGAAGGTGGACTCGTAGGGCTGCAGGAAGTCGCGGCAGGAGATGGTGGCCTCCTGGCTGAGCTCACCCATCGAGGTCACCGGGTCGGCGCCGGGGCCGAACTGGGCGTGGTCGGCCAGATTCTGCCTGATGTCCAGCGGCAGGCAGTCGATCGGCTGGGAGGTGCCGATGCCGCGGCGGTCCACCGCCACGATCGGCCGCTCGGCCAGCAGCCCGTTCTGCGCCAGTGCCAGCCCGGCCAGGGTGGCGGAGGAGGAGCGGTCGCTGCCGGAGGTCAGCACCAGCGGCGGGGCGTCGGCGGGGGTCTGCGGCAGCCGCGCGCGCATCGCGCCGTTGCGGAAGTTGCCGATCACCGCGCCCGCCGCGTCGATGGGTGTCGAATACTCGGCGCATTCGAGGACCAGGCCATCGGGCGCGGGGCCGAGGCCGAGCAGGCGCAGGGTCGGTTCGGTGCAGTCGATCCAGCTCAGATCGCTCTGGGGCAGTCCGGCGCGCGGCGGCTCGGGCGGCGTCGTCGTCTGCTCAGGGGCGGGACCGCCCGCGCCGGGGCGCTCCACCGCGACGCCGGGACGATCGGAGGGGCCAACACCGCATCCGGCGATCACGATCGACAGTGTCGAGGCCAGCACGGCGACTCGGGTCCAGCGCATGCGCTACAGCCTGCCAGGTTCCGGCGGCTGTTTCACCGACGACCCCAGCGAGTCAGCATGGTCCCGTCGGCGTCGAGCAGGACGTGGCGCCGATGCATGCGGTGGTGGAACTCGCGGGCGGACAGCGAGATTCGGCGCGCGGTGCCGCCGACCAGGAACGGGGCGGTGGTCAGGCACAGCTCGTCGACCAGATCCGCTTCCAGCAGCTGCCCGAACAGGTGCGGCCCGCCCTCACACAGCACCCGGTACAGTCCGCGCTCGGCCAGCGCCGCCAGCAGCCCGGCCGGGGTGATCGCCATGCCGCCCGCCTCGATCACCTCCGCGCCCGCCTCGGCCAGCGCCCGCTTGCGCTCGTCCGGGGCGATGGCGGTGGTCAGGATCAACGGCGCGACCTCGGTGTCGGTGAACAGCCTGCTGTCCGGTTCCAGCGCGGCGGTCGCGGTGACCACGGCGATCGGCGGCGGCGCGCCCTCGGCGTCCCCGCCGCGCGCCCGGTCCCACAGCGCCCGCCGCCGCCCCCGGTCGGTGCGCGCGCCGCCGTAGTTCTCCGCGCGCGCGGTGCCCGCGCCCACCAGGATCACGTCGGTCAGATCACGCAGCAGCCCGAAGACGGTCTTGTCGGCCGGGGTGCCCAGCGCGGCGGTCAGGTCGCCGCTGGTGGCGGCCCCGTCCAGGCTGGAGACGAAGTTCGCCCGCACCCACGGCGCGTCGAGCCCCATCGGGTAGGCGTACAGATCGGTCAGACCGTCCGCGTCCAGGTCTGTGAGCTGGATCGCATTGGGGATACGCTGCATGAGGACAGATCACACCACGTCATTAGGCTTCGTCCATGCAAGAACGCCTTGTCGATCGCCATCCTGAGGTTCCGGCCGACCAGCTCGTCGCCCAGATGGTCCCCCCGCCCATGTTCGACGAGGTCAGCTTCTCCTCCTACATTCCCGACCCCGCGCAACCCTCCCAGGCCGCCGCGGTGCGCAAGGCGGAGTCCTTCGCGGGCGAGGTCGCCAAGATCCACAAGTCGTCGACCAAGAAGAGCCTGTTCGGCAAGAAGAAGCAGGTCACCGGCGCGGGCCTGTACCTCGACGGCGGCTTCGGCGTCGGCAAGACGCACCTGCTGGCCTCGATCTTCCACAGCTCGCCCGCGCCGAAGTCCTTCGGCACGTTCGGCGAGCTGACCAACCTCGTCGGCGCGCTGGGCTTCAACAACGCCCTCGAGCGCCTCGCGGGCAACAGCGTGCTGTGCATCGACGAGTTCGAGCTCGACGACCCGGGCGACACCATGCTGGTCTCACGGCTGCTCACCGAGCTGTCCGGGCGGGGCGTCTCCATCGCCGCCACCTCCAACACCCTGCCCGGCCAGCTGGGCGAGGGCCGCTTCGCCGCGCAGGACTTCATGCGCGAGATCAAGAAGCTCGGCTCGATCTTCGAGGCGGTGCGCGTGGACGGCCCCGACTACCGCCACCGCGACCTGCCGCCCGCACCCGAGCCCACCTCGCCCGAACTGCTCGCCGAACGCGCCGCGGCCACCCCGGGGTCCACCCTCGACGACTTCGACGCGCTGCTGACCCATCTGAGCAAGCTGCACCCGTCCAAGTACGGCGAACTGATCTCCGGGGTGAGCGCGGTCTTCGTCTCCGGCGTGCATCCGGTGACCGACCAGGCCGTGGCGCTGCGCATCGTCGTCCTCGCCGACCGCCTCTACGACGCGAGCGTGCCGGTCACGGTGTCCGGGGCCAAGCTGGACGAGATCTTCTCCCAGGAGATGCTCGACGGCGGCTACCGCAAGAAGTACCTGCGGGCCATCTCCCGTCTGCTGGCGCTTTCGCGCTTCGAGGCCGCCACCACTTCGTAGGACCTCCGGCGGCAGGCTCCGCGCCTGCCGTCGCCCTTGCCCGGACGACGGGCCCGTTGCTCAGAACAGCAGGCGCATCACGTAGTCGTTGTGCACCTGGGTGCCCACGGTGAACGTCTTGGTGCCGACGATCTCGAAACCGTGCTTGGCGTAGAATCGCTGGGCACGTGCGTTCTGCTGGTTGACGCCGAGCCACACGCCCGGATAGCCGCCCTCGCGGGCTATCGTCAGCGCCGCCTCCATGAGCGCGCTGGACACCCCGGTCCCGTGGTGGCCGGGCAGCACGTACATCTTGCTGATCTCCAGCGCCGGATGCAGGTCCACCACCTCGGCGACATCGGGGTCGGCCGGGTCGCCGGCGATCAGCATCGCGTAGCCGACGATCTCGTCGCCCGCCACCGCCTTGAGCACGATCCGGTCGGGGTCGTTGAGGTACTCGCCGAAGCGTTCGCCGGAGAGGACCTGCTCGACGAAGACCGCGATGTCCTCGGCGGTCGAGCCGGGCGGGCAGGCCAGTGGAAAGGTCGCGGCCGCAACATCGCTGAGGGCTTCGGCGTCCCACAGTCCGGCTCGGTCCACGATCACTGGCGTGTTGCTCATCGCTCCAGTACAGCACGCGGCCGGACGGCGGCCCGCCCCCGCCCATCGGCAGATCTCACACCGCCGGGACCGGGACCGGTGTCCGGCGGGTAGGCTCGGAACCCATGACGAGCGGTAACCGCATCGCGGTCGTAGGTGCGGGCATTGCGGGCCTGGCGTGCGCGAAGGTGTTGAGCCGGGAGGGTTTCGCCGTCGAGGTGTTCGATCGCGCACCCGACGTGGGCGGTGTCTGGAGCGCCACCAGGCGTTATCCCGGTCTGCGGCTGCAGAACAGCAAGCTCACCTACCATTTCTCCGACTTCCCCATGCCGGCGGACTACCCGCAGGTGCCCGACGGCGCCCAGGTGCAGGCCTATCTGGAGCGCTACGTCCGTAACTTCGGGCTCGACGAGTTCCTGCGGCTGGGCACCGAGGTGGTGGCCGCCGACCCGGTGGACAGCGGCTGGCTGCTCGAGATCCGCGACGCGACCGGTGTGCACCGCACCTCCTGCGATCACCTGCTGGTGGCCAACGGGGTGTTCAGCGAGCCATCGGTTCCCGATTTCCGCGGCGTCGAAGCGTTCACCGCCGCGGGCGGCACGCTGGTGCACTCCTCGCGCTTCCTCGACCTGGAGACAGCGCGCGGTCGCAATGTGGTGGTCGTCGGTTACGGCCAGTCCGCCTGTGACATCGCCGAAGCCGTGAGCCACGTGGCCACCAGCACCACGGTGGTCGCCCGCCGGTTGCTGTGGAAGATGCCGCGCAGCCTCGGCAAGAAGCTGGACTTCGAGCGGCTGTTCCTGAGCAGGCTCGGCGAGGCGCACTTCCGCTATCACGCCCCGCGCGGCGCCGAACGCTTCCTGCACGGGGCGGGAAGCTCCTTCCGTGACAGCGATTTCGACGTGCTGCAGGAGATGACCATCAAGCGCCTCGGCCTGCGCGAACTCGGCCTGGTGCCGGATGGCCGGTTCGAGGAGATCGCGCAGAGCACCACCAGCGTGGTGACCGAGGGCTTCTTCGAGCAGGTCCGCGAGGGCGCGATCCGGGTGCTGCGCGATCTCGAGGTGGTCGAGCTGTCCGGCCGGCCCGGCCCGGCCGCCGCCCACCTGAGCGACGGCTCGGCCCTGCACGCCGATCTGGTGATCGCGGCCACCGGTTTCCAGCAGCGCGTCGGCTTCCTCACCCCCTACATCCAGCGGCAGCTCACCGATGAGGACGGCAATTTCCGCCTGCACCGCAACATCCTGCCCACGCACGTCGCGAACCTGACCTTCGCCGGCTACAACTCCGGCCTGCTCGCCCCGCTGACCGCCGAGGTGACCGCGCACTGGATCGCCGACCACCTGCGGGGCAGGCTGCGACTACCCGATCCCGAGAGGCGCGAGGCCCGCATCGACGAGCGGCTGCGCTGGATGACCGCGGGCACCGGTGGTCACCACGCCAAGGGCACCACGGTCACGCCGTTCACCCTGCACACCATCGACGAACTGCTGGCCGACCTGAGATTCAAGGTCCCGCTGCGCCACCGCGGCGTGCAGTGGGCGCGACGGGTCAGGCCCGAGACCTACCGGGGCATCAACGAGCGCCACGGCAAGGCGTCCGCGCCTGCGCAGTCGCCGCCCGTCTCGGGCACGCCCGTCGCCGAGGAGCCTGCCCCCGCGGCGCTGCCCACGGCCGCGCAGCCCGAGCCTCGAGTTACGCAGCCCGATCCGCAAGCCGCGCAGCAGTACCCGCCGCGGCCGCCCGCCGCCCACCCGGTCGAGACGCCCGCGCAATCGCAGGGCTATCCGCGAGAGCAGGCCTTCGCAACCCCGCAACGATTCCCTGATCAGGTGCGGCAACCGGCCGGCTCGCCTCGGCAGCAGTACCCGCCGCAGCACTATCCCGCGGCTCCGCAATATCCTGTGCAGCGGCGATGAAGTGCTCCGAGCTGCGCGGCTCGGTGATGCCGCCGGTAGTTGTGGTTCGTTGGCAATTTTCTGGCGACTAGCTCGCGGATTGCCGGGAGTGCAATCTTCGGTCCCGTGATTGCCATCTGTGATAATCCGTGAGTGGAGCCGCTCGATCTCAACCTGCTGGTTGCTCTGGATTCGCTGTTGGACTCCCGCAGCGTCACCGAGGCCGCCCGCCGCCTGCACACCTCGCCCTCGGCCATGAGCCGCACCCTGGCCAAACTGCGGCGGGTGCTCGGCGATCCGCTGCTGGTGCGCTCGGGCCGCAATCTGGTGCCGACTCCGCGCGCGCTGGAACTGCGCTCGGAGGTCGCCGCCCTGGTCGAACGCGGCCGGGCCGTGCTCACCCCGCGCAGTTCCGTCGATCCCGGTCGTCTGGAGCGCGGTTTCACCCTGCGCGCCGACGATCAAGTGCGCACCGAATTGGCAGGCCCGCTCGCGGTCGCCGTGCGCGCCGAGGCCCCGGGCGTCACCCTGCGCATGCTGCCCGACCCCGGGGAGGGCACCGCCGACCTGCGCGACGGCCGCGTCGATCTGGCCGTCGGCGTCCTCGGCCACACCGAGCCGGAGATCGTCACCCAGCGCCTGTTCGGCGACCGCCTCGTCGGCGTCGCCGTCCCCGACCATCCCCTCGTGACCGGCCGCGCCACCGTCGCCGCCTACGCGGGCGCCGCCCATCTCGCCGTCTCCGGCAGCGGCCGCCCGCGCGGCCCCATCGACGATCGCCTCATGCTGCACGGCCGCACCCGCCGCGTCCACGCCACCGTCCCCGACCTGCCCTCGGCGCTGCTGGCCGTCCGCTCCGGCGAATTCGTCTGCCCAGCACCGGCGCATCTGGCCGCCCGCGCCATCGACGCTCTCGGCCTGGCGACCTTCGAGATCCCGCTGCCGCTGCCGGAGATCACCATCGGCATGTCCTGGCACTCACGCAACACCGCCGACGGGGCGCACCGCTGGCTGCGCGACCGGGTCGCCGCCGTGCTGGTGCCGGAACAACAGCCGCCGCGCCGTCGTTGAGCCGGGCGAACGTCACCCGCTCGAGCCGCGCGAACGCCGCCTACCGCGCGGTGCGGCCGTGACGGATCCGCCACGGCCGCACCGGATCAGCGGCCCGAGTCCGGCGGGGTGTTCAGCGGACGGCCGAACGGCCCGGCCGGGTTGCGCTTCAACTCGTCCAGCATGGCCTGCAGCTTGTCGTGCGCGTCGTCCTCGGCCGTCGGCCGCGTGCCCGAGGGGGCCTCGGCGGTCTCCGGCACACTCACCTGCGGTCGCGCCGTGGGGGGCGTGAGATCGAACGGGGTGTCGACCCCCTGCCCGCCCTCGGCGGTCAGAGCGCTGGTCGGCGGGCCGAACGGGTTCTGTACCGGCGTCTGTCGCGGCGTGATGCCCGCTGCCTCGTTGCGCACGGTCACCCCCGAGGGCTGGTCGCCGCGCGGGGACAGCCGGGCCGGTTCGACGAGCGGCGCGGGCTGATCCGCCCAGCCGTCGGCCGCGCCAGAACCGGCCTGCCCGGAATCGGCGCCCGGGGCATCGGTGCCGGTGTCGACGTAGGCGGTCTCGGCGGCGAGCCGGTCCAGCTCACCCTGCCAGGCCTCCCGCCCCGGCACGGCGCCCGCGGCCGGCCCGGCGGGATCGGCGCCCGCGGGTGACGCGGCCGGATCAGCGGAGCCGCCCTGCTCGCCGGTCGGCAGATCCGCGGTCACCTGCGTGTCCCCGGTGTGCCTGCCCGCCGAGCGGGTGACGCCGAGCTGGGCGTCGCTCGGGGGAGCGGCATGCCCGGGATCACGACGAGGCAGACCGCCGCCCGCCCCGGCCTCACGGCGCGGCAGCGCGGTGCCGGGATCACGCGTGGGCAGGCCGCCGCCGCTCGGCGGGGCCACCTCACCGGTCGCACCACCGGTGCCGCGCTGCGGCAGGCCGTCGCCACCCGCACCCGGTCGCACGGTCTCGGGCTGCGGAAGCGCACCCTGCGGAGCACGCCGCGGCAGGCCGATGCCGGGATCCCGTTGCGGGAGAAGAGCATCGGTGGCATCAGGCGCTGTGGCCGCGCTGTCGCCGCGCCGGGGCAGTGCCGTCTCCCCGGCGTGCTGAGGCAGCGCCGACGCGGGTTCGCGTCGGGGGAGGTCGGCGCCGGGCCCGGGCTGGGCATGCCGGGAAGCGCTGCCGTGCTGCCCGGGGCCGGTGCCTCCCTGCGACACATCGGTTTCCGGCAGATCCACACCGGAGCCGTGCCTCGACGCCTCGGCGTCGCGCGCGGGCAGGCCGGCGGGGGCCGAGGACTGCGCCTCGTCGGAGAGACCGGGCCCCGCGGGTGTCGCGGCGGCGTGCGGACGCGCGTGTCCGGCGGCCCGGCGCGGCAGCTTCCTGCCCGACCCGGTGGTCGCGAGATCGCTCGCCGCACTGTCCGCCGCGGGCTCGCTGGCGGCCCGCAGGCTGTGGGTCGCGCCGCCGACAGGCGCACTCGGTTCGCGCTGCGGCAGTCGTCCGCTCTCCTCGGCGGCACCGTGCCGCGAACCCGGCTCCGCGGAGTCGCCCGCACCGGCCTCGGCCGCCGCACGCCGGTCGGCGCGCCGCCCACCCCGCTGCGGCAGCGCGGACGCGCCTTCCGGCTCACCCGCGCTCTCGGCGCCGTCGGCGCGCAGGGCGGGAATCACCTCGGTCACCGGCGCATCGGCATCGGCGAGCTGCCTGGCCGCGGCCCCGCTCAGCGTCGCGCCACCCAGGTTCCGCTCGGCGGGCTCGGCATCGGCCTCGGACGGGATGCCCAGCGCGCGAGCAGCGGCTCCCGTGACGATCGCGGGGGCCGCCGACCGCGTGGTTTCCGGCTCCGCGAGGCGGCCGGACCCGGTGTCCTCCTCCGGCCTCGAATGCGCCGACGGACCCGCGGGCGCATCCGCTTCGGCCCCGGTGCGCGCGGGAGCCGACGAGTCCTCGGATGCGGTGTCCGTTCGCGCGGCATCAGCGGAACGCGCGTGCGCGGCCGCCCGGTCGGAATTCCCGGCGGGCAGCGCGATGCTCTCGCCTTCTTCCTGCGCCGCGGCGGCGGCCGCCTCCGCCTCGGCGAGCCGCCTGCGTTCGGCACGGCTCAACGGCGGGGTCTCGCTCTCACCCGACGGAGCGAAGGCCGCCGCACGGCGCGGGAGCCGGGCACTCGGCGCCTGCGCACCGGATTCGGACGACGCGGCGGCCGCGGCCCGAGGCGCGGGCGGTTGCGGCGCGGTCGGCCGTGGGGCGGCGAGCCGGGCCGCCTCCGTCACCGCCGCCTCCGGCGCCGCATCGGAAGGTCGCACGTCGGCGCGCCTGTCGCGCGCGTCATCCGGCTCGGCACCCGCCGCGCCCGCGACGACCGCGGCGGACCCGGTCGCGCCTGCCTCGGCGCGAGTTGTCGCGGTTGCGGTTCCGGCGGCACCCGCCGCGGCTGTCGCGCCTGCGTCGGATGCCCGCGCGCCGTCGCGTGATTCGACGCCCGCCTCGGCCCGCGCACCTTCCTCGTCCGGGCGAGTTACGGTGTCGACGGGCAGCGCCGACTCCTCGTCCCGCGCGTGGGCCCTGCGCCGACCGGTTGCCCCGGCCTCGCCCGCGGTGTCGTCGTCCGAACTGTCGGCTCCGGCCGTCGCGGGGGCGGCGGCGTAGCGGCTGTCCGCATCGTGGGTGCTCGCGTCGGGATCCTCCGCGGCCCGCCTGCGCCCGCCACGCGATTCGGCGGTTCGCGTCGGCAGTTCGGCCGCGTCGTCGTCAGCAGCAGGCGCACCGGTCCTCGCCGCGTCCGTAGGCGCGGCTTCGGCCATGCTCGCGCTCGCCCCGAGCAGCCCGCTCGCGCTGCCCGACTCGGTGCGCGGCTGCCTGCGCGGGAAGTTCGCCCTGGGCAGTCGCCGGCCTGGCGCCTGCGCTCCCTCCGGCGAACCGAGGTCGGTCGCGGCGTCGCCCCGCCCGGAATCGGTCTGCGCGTCGGCGCCGGTGGTGGCAGGGGCGGGTACTTCGGGCGGCAGCAGCCGTGGGGGCGCCAGGCGGGGCGGGGGTTCGGACGCGCCGCCCTGGCCGGCCCGGGAGGCGGGCTCGGCCGACGTCGGCGCGTCGGCCCGTGGCTTCGGGCCGGGCAGGGCAGCGGGGGCGCCGGCCTCGTCCTTCTCCTCCGGCGCGGCGGCATCCGTGCCCGAATCCTGTTCGGCCGGTGCGCCGGTGGTCTCCGGCGCGACCGCTCCGGCGCCGAGCGCGAGCGCGGCCCTGGCACCGGTCACCGAAGCCTCTGGGACGCCGGCGTCCTGCTCCCCGTCGGAGGACGGCGCGGCCGCTAGCCCGGCCCGCGCCGCGGCCTCCCTGCGTTCGGCGCGCGTCGACCGCGCGGCGAGGGACGGACGCGGTTGTTCGGCGTCGAGTTCCACCGACTCGATCTTGTCGACCCGCGCCTGCAAGGCCGTGATGTCCTGTCCGGCATCCAGAGCCCAGGACTCGAGCTTCTTCAGCCTGGCCTCGAAACCGGCAGGCTCGTCGACTCGGGCCGCGGCGAGATCGAGCTGGTCGCTCAGCTCGCGAAGCAGCGCCGCGATGCCCGACAAGATCGTCCCGATCGGCTCGGCGTCCTGTTGGCCGTGCTCCATGCCTCGCATACCTCTTCCCGCTCGTTGCCCGGACTGGCCGGTTGGCCCGGCGATTCTATCCACGCACGTCCGACCGTGCCCGCTTGCCGAGGTCCGGGTGCACCCCGCCCCGCCCGGCGCACCGGCCGGCTCGCGCGATCCGCGTGACCGGCTCCGGCGACGGCGACGCGCGGACGGATCGAGGCTACTCGTCGCGTGAATTCGGGACTGCGCCGCCTGCGAAGACCGGATACTGTGTGGCGCATCTCTCGTGCTTCACTCCGAAAACCTTGCGGGACAGCAGCGGTCACCCGCCCCGTCCGGTGAGCCCTACCCGGGGTGCGGCGCACCCGAGCGCGGGTAAAGGGGGCTGGCGGGCGCCGGAAAGTAGGCGCACTCTTGATTCATGGAGTAGGTCGGTAGACCAGCGTGTCGGGCAGGGAGTGATCGCGTGCGAACCAAGCAGCGGACAGAGATGGCTTGCGGGCGCCGGGCGGTGCTCGCCGAACTCGGGATCGGGGACGACGCCGAGATCTCACGGGCGTCCGGCAGCGGACGCTCCCGATACAGCTGCCGGTGCCCCGAATGTGCCGACTCGCAATGGGATGTGCAGCGCCTCAAGTACTGGTTGTGCGCCCGGCTGGTCGAGTTCGGCGCCGACGAGGCCGATGTGGACCAGCGCGTCGGCGAGACCGACGACGAGCCGGGCATCCTCGTCGACGTGCTGTGGCGCAGCGGCGACCGCTGGTTCGTCATCGAGGTGCGCAACGGCCCGCTGGAGACAGCCCTGGCGCAGGAGCACACCACCCGCCTGCGCACGGCGGGCTGCGCGGGCGTGCTGTGGCTGTGCCCGCCCGGTTACTGGGTCGACCACCTGCCCGCCCTGGGCATCACCGACCTCGGCCCCACCTCCTGCGACTACCTCATCGACACCGGCGTCCTCGACACCGTGCACACCCCGGTGGCCTCGCCTCGCCGCACCCCGCTCGAGCTGCGAGAATTTCTGCGCGGCTGGGTGTCCGGCGATATCGTCTGGGCCTACCGGAACGAGCACAAGGGAGGCTGGGCGCGGGTGACCGACTGGGAGAGACACACCAGGACCCAGGCCGCCGTGATCGCCCGTCAGCGACAGGAACTGGTCAATCAGCGCACCGCGCTGGCGATGTCGCGCACCCAGGTGCGCGACAAGGAGAAGCAGATCACCCGCCTGAACTGGCGGCTGGAACGCGCGCAGGAGACCATCCGCACCCAGGGCGACACGACGGATGCGATCAATCGCCGCTTCGCCGAGCGGCAGCGGGTCGAGGCGAGCCTGCGCGCCACCATCACGGCCCTCAACCGCACCATCGAACGCTGGCAGCTGATCACCATCTGCGCGATGCTGCTGTTGACGACCTTCCTCGCCGCCGCGGTCATCCTGCGCTGAACCGGCGACCGGCTCAGCCCGCGCTGATGGTGAAGTTCGCCCGATCCCAGCGCCAGCCGTGCCGCAGCGTCGCCGCCACCAGGTCGAGCAGTTCCAGCCCGGACTCGCGACGCAGCTCGCGCAGGGTGGCGTGGCGCACCGGCCCGGCGGCCACCAGCTCGACCAGCCGCTGTTCGAGTTCGCGGTCGATCGCGCGCTCGCGCAGTTCGGCCACGCCCGTACGGCTTCCGGTCCACACCAGGAAACCCCAGCCGTTGGCGTGCGCGTGCGCGCGGACCGCCGCGGCTTTCGCCCGGTTGATCTCGAAGCCGACATGCCCGAGCGGCTGCACATCGATCAGCACGATACGACCGTCGGTGAGCTCGGCGGCCACGCTCGGATGGTGCGGCCCGCGCCGGCCGTCGAACTCGAACGGCACCGCCACCGGCTCCTCCTGGAAGGTCCGCACCGGCTCGCCCGCGTTCAACGTCAGCAGCAACCGCGCCCGCAGCGCCGAGTCGAATCCCACGTCCCGCCCCACCTTGTCCAGGTAGAACCGCCCGCGCTGGTCGTCGTCCGCGTCGACCACCCGGGTCGAGGCGGGGGGCAGCGGCGCCGGCGTCCCGGCCGGCGGCCAGTCGATCCGGGGGAGCAGCGCGTCCAGCGCGGCGGTGGCCGCCGGCTCGTCGTGTAGCGCGGCCAGCCGTCGATTGGTCTTCTTCTGCCACCCCATGATCCGCTGCATGACATAGCCGGCGACCCGTTTGGCGTCCTCGGCGGCGTGCCCCGCCAGCCGCAACTTGACGAACGACAGGTCATTGGCCGCCAGATCCGAGTCCGTGGCGTAGGTCTCGGCGAGCAAAGTCCGCACCAGCGCCGAATCCCGCGCGGCCAGCGGATACCGGTCGGTGAACACCGCCCGCTCCGCCCCGACCAGATGCGTCTCCCGCAGGATCTGCCCGACCGTGCGAGTGTGCAACTGCCGCACCCGGTCCCGCGCCAGATCGAAGCGCGCCCCGATCGCGGCCAACGTCTGCGGCGGCTCCCCGCTCACCCCCAGCCGCGCCGCCAGGATCTCCGCGTCACGCCGCCGCCGCTGCCCGTGCACCGCCACCAGCTGCGCCAGCACCACGTGCACCTCTTCCAGCCCGAACGAGACGTCCCCCTCGACGTCGTCGACGAAGGCCGCCTCTGCCCCGCCCGGCTCCACAACCCCAGTCACCCCAGCAGCCTAACCAGAGGAGCCGACACGACCGGGGCTTCGCGCGGGTGGGGGACGCGGGCCCGGAGCAGGAGGGAACGTCCGGGAGGATCGGGGCCCGACTTGGACGCAAAGGCCCGACTTGGGCACAAAACAGGTCAGCCCCGGTGAAAACCGGGGCTGACCTGGTACTACGGTGGTGCGCGATACTGGGATTGAACCAGTGACCTCTTCCGTGTCAGGGAAGCGCTCTCCCGCTGAGCTAATCGCGCGAGGTGGAGACGGGAATCGAACCCGTGTGCACGGCTTTGCAGGCCGTT
>Ga0079224_100000903_pt1 | contig 31995 bp, 20 predicted proteins | sample Stecom2015_FD_80414 | JGI IMG/M metagenome (GOLD analysis project Ga0079224, IMG submission 80414) | Agricultural soil microbial communities from Utah to study Nitrogen management - Steer compost 2015 | ecosystem: Environmental > Terrestrial > Soil > Agricultural land | place: USA: Utah... | reverse complement strand
CCTACATTAGCGGTTTGTTATGGAGCACAATACATCGCTCATTTTAGTGGAGGGGAAGTAGCCCCTTCTGATACTAGGGAGTATGGCCGTGCTAAACTTTCTTTTATAGAAGAAAATGAAGTTTTCTTTGAAGAGATTCATACAGGCAGCCAAGTTTGGATGAGCCATAGTGATTCGATTAAAAAATTACCAGAAAACGGTGTTAAATTGGCAAGTACTGAGGATGTTCAGTTTGCTGCCTATAAGATAGAAGGAGAATCTACCTATGCCATTCAATTTCACCCTGAGGTATATCATACTACAGATGGGAAGCAGCTCTTAGAAAACTTCTTGGTTAAAATTGCAGGTGTTGCCCAGAGTTGGACCCCTGATAACTTTGTTGACATGACAGTTGCAGAGTTGAAAGAGAAGGTTGGAAATGACAAAGTTGTTCTTGGACTCTCTGGTGGAGTAGATTCCACTGTCGCCGCTGTTTTATTAAACAAAGCAATAGGGGATAATTTGTATTGTATTTTCGTGAATAATGGATTACTTCGAAAAAATGAATTCGAAAGTGTATTGAAGCAGTACGAGGGAATGGGGCTGAATGTTAAAGGGGTGGATGCTTCTAATCGATTCTTAAAAGAATTGGAAGGGCAGTCAGATCCTGAGCTCAAGCGTAAGGCAATTGGAAAAGTTTTTATTGAAGTTTTCGATGATGAGGCTCATGAAATTAATGATGTTAAATGGCTAGGACAAGGAACTATTTATCCTGATGTGATCGAGTCTATTTCAGTTAATGGTCCTTCTGCTACTATTAAAAGTCACCATAATGTAGGTGGACTTCCTGACTTTATGAAATTAAAAATTGTTGAGCCTTTAAGGATGTTGTTTAAGGATGAGGTTCGACGTGTGGGTGCTTCGATGAGTATTAATCCAGAATTATTAGGAAGGCATCCATTTCCTGGTCCTGGATTGGCTATCCGAATTCTTGGTGATATTACAGCGGAAAAAGTACGTATATTGCAAGAGGTTGATGCCATTTTTATAAATGGACTACGAAATGCTGGACTGTATGATAAAGTTTGGCAAGCAGGGGCGATATTATTGCCTGTTAATTCTGTGGGTGTTATGGGAGATGAACGTACCTATGAAAAGTGTGTAGCGCTAAGAGCTGTAGAGAGCACAGACGGTATGACCGCTGATTGGGTGAATTTACCTTATGAATTTTTACAAAAGGTGTCTAATGATATAATAAATAAGGTAAAAGGCGTTAATAGAGTAGTATACGATATTAGCTCGAAACCACCAGCAACTATAGAGTGGGAGTAATAACAAAAACATTTGTACTTTTGGATTTCCATGCTGTGACACCACGGTTGTTAATACAAAATTGAAACCAATTTATATGAATATCAATAAAATAGTCTTTGTCATATTGTTCTTTAGTTGTGTGAGCCTACATGCGCAAAAGTATGAAACACACGCAGTTAAACAAGGTGAGACTTTAGAGAGTATTGCCAAACATTATAGAGTAACTCCGTATTCTATTTTAAGTTTAAACCCAGAGGTAAAAGACGGGGTGAAGGCAAACACTATTCTTATTGTCCCATTAGCAGAGCAGCAAACAACTGGTGAACAACCCCAAACTGGGCAACCAGGAGAAGTGACACGCTTTATAACACATAAAGTAAATCGCAAAGAAACCCTTTATGGGATTTCTAAACAATACAATGTCAGTATCGATGATATTAAACGATACAATAAAGAATTATACAGCCAGCAATTAGACAGAAATCAAAAGATTAGAATACCTGTATATGCTTCCACCGGAATTACAGAAGGAGGTTTTGACAGATCAGATTTACTTCCTTATGTAGTTTCTCCTAAAGAAGGGCCTTGGAGAATAGCATACGAGCATGGAATTACAGTAGATTCTTTAAAGGTTCTAAACCCTGGAATGCAAGATGTTTTAAATCCAGGAGATACGCTTTGGGTTCCATTTGTTGCAGGAAATGAAAAGACACCTGTTCAGATTGAACAGTACAATTACTATACTGTTTTACCCAAAGAAGGATTCTATAGGCTAAAGGTGAAACTAGGTGTTACGCAGCAGGAGATTGAGAGCCTTAATCCTGAAGTTAGAGAAGGGGGGCTAAAAGTTGGAATGGTTTTAAAATTGCCAAAGGAAAAAACGGGTGATATGGCTATAAGTGATGGTCAATTAGTGGAGCGTTTTTCCTTATTAGATAGCTTGAATTACAACCAAACGACTCGCTTATCGTTGGTTCTACCTTTTAAACTTAATGATCTAGATTTTGACGAGCTCAAGAATAGCAAGGAAAAAATAACTAAAGACCGTTTAATGGGAATAGCTCTTGACTTCTATACTGGAGCCCTCATGGCGATAGATTCTGCAAAACAACTTGGTTTAACTGTGGATGTCAATGTAATCGACAGCCAGGCGGACGCGGGTAGAGTAAATCAAATCGCAACCAGCGGAGATTTATTAGGATCCGATGCTGTAATCGGGCCAATACTACCTGTTGGGTTTAATAGATTAACTACCTATTTAGGAGCATCTCAAACGCCGATATTCTCTCCTTTTTCGAATAAGGGAATCAACCTAGGTCCGAATGTATTTCAAACACTGCCAGCAGACAACTTGCTCAGAGAACGTATGTATACATTTCTTAGAGACTATGGAGTTGATAAGAACGTTATAATAATTGCGGATTTAAAAAGTGCTGCTATTAAAGCAAAACTTCAAACTATTTTTCCTGGAGCAAAAATTATAAATCCAATAGAAGATAAATTTATTCGTTTGGATGAGATAAATCCTTTTCTTTCTGCAGATAAACAAAATTGGGTGATCGTTGAAACTAACAGCATTCCATTACTGACCAATATTACAGGAGTAGTGAATTCAGCAAAGAATCAGGAACATGATATTGTATTGTTAACAACCTTTAGAGGGAGTGCTTACGATAGTGGCAATATATCCAACATGCACTTATCAAACCTTCAATTTCATTTCCCTTCCATGGATAAGATGTCCAATTTTGAAGGAGAGTTTAGTTTGGCTTATGAAAAGAAATATGGAATTACTCCAAATCGATACGCTACAAGAGGGTTTGACTTAACAATGGATGTTATTCTTAGACTTTCCTATAATAAGGACCTCAGTTTGGTGGCCTCTAGGGTAAGTGAAACAGAATACTTAGAAAATAAATTTGATTATGTACAGGTGCCCTCAGGTGGGTATATTAACCAAGCGGTATATATTGTCAAATACGAAAATTTAGAAATTAAAGATGCAGAAAAAAATGTCGACCTCGATAGTGACCTACTTGGGAGCGCTAAGAACTAAATGTGTTCACATAAAAAGTAGCAATTCTTTTATTACTGATGCACCAGTTGATAACAATGGTAAAGGGGAAGCCTTTTCTCCAACAGATACTGTTGCGACGGCTCTAGCTAGCTGTATGATGACCATTATGGGTATTAAGGCAAACGATCTAGATATTGACCTTACCGATACAACCGCCACTGTAACTAAGGTGATGGATACCAACCCGAGGAGGATATCAGAAATTAAAGTGATTTTTGATTTTCCCAGTGTTGCAGAGCAAAAACACAGAAAAATATTGGAAAACGCGGCTTTGACCTGTCCAGTATACTATAGCTTGCACCCAGATATAAAAAAGGATATTCAGTTTAACTGGAGATGAATCCAAAAAAGAATTTAAAATTCCTGCCACAAATCAAGTTCCTGTTCACTAGGTTTATTATTATAAACCACGATACGGTACTTAAGAATTGTTGGAGTATCACTTGATACGGAAACTAACTCAGCTCCTGGGTAAACAGGGTTCTGCATACTGTTTTCTGAGCGCAGTATCCATGAGTTGTTGGGCTCGGGGTTTGATTTACTAGCTACTACTAGAACCCCTAATTTTTGATCAGAATTAATCTTCCCATCCATTTGCATTCCACGACCAGCTTGAACTGCTTCGTTTCTAGGGGGGATAGATTCACCTAAGGAGGTAAATTTAATATCAGATGGAAGTTTAAATCTGGTGGAGAATCCTCCGTAACCTTTAACGTCGTTTGATCCTCCAATTTGTACATCCTGAACAAGGGCTGTTAATGATATTTCGAAATCCAATATCCTATGGTTTTTTGTTCTTTGATATAAAGTGATTTTAGTGTGTTCTTCTATAAAAGGGAGCTGTTGTCCATCCTTACTGTAATTAGGAGATTTCCACTGTGTTTTAATTTGAAGTTGTAGGTTTTCTCCTATATTTTCTGAGGTAACTTTTTTTACATCCCAAAAGAAATCTTTGCACTCCCAAGAATCACCCATTGGTTTGCCTTGAACTAGCACTTGGTGCCATGCCCAAAATATCCCTCGATGGTGCCTATGGTCTTCGGGGAAATCCTCAGTTAGTACCTTACCTTGTAAATCAAATAAAGGATGGATGTAATTGGCACGGGGGTACTGATGGTCCAATGATTTGGTTTGTTTTTGAAAAAACATCACTTTTTGATTGGATTCGGTTATTAGAATACCTTGAGGGGTACTGTGTGCCTTGAATCCTTGAGCCATTCCCATAAAGGATAATAGGGAAATAATAATGGTAAACAATGCCGCTTTCATCTAACTTAGTTTAGAATATCAAGTAATGAAGTTAAACTTTTCCTATAATTTTATGCGATAATAGAGAAAAAATTTAAGGATACTTATCTTTAATATTTTTCTAGAGTTAATTCTAGAATTGAAATTTGTTTACTTTTGAGACATAATGTTAAATTTTGGGAACTAAAATTCAAATTAAATTAAGCCTGGGGTAAGTTCTCATTTTAGTAAACGACTTAAAACTATAAAATTTAAGAACTCTGTGCATTAGCAAAGCGAGATATTTTAAAACATACTATGCCAACATCCTATTTATCTTTTCCACAAACAAATTATTTTTCAAAGCTTATATGTGACTACCTTGATCAGAAACAGGAGTTAAAACCTTTTTATAATCGATTTCCACATCTTGAAAATTTTGCAGATCAACTAAAGGAAAAGAAAGAGTCGTTTACCCAGGAAAATAGAAAGGTGTTAAGCAGTGTCTTACAGAGGCAATATCAAGGCTTTCAAACATCAAGTGCCACTATTGCGAATATCACGGCTTTAGAGGATGAAGATACTTTTACAGTAGTTACTGGGCATCAATTAAATTTATTCACAGGCCCGCTTTATTTTCTTTACAAAATTGTAAGTACCATAAATCTTTGTAAAGAGTTACAACAGCAACATCCTAACAACTGTTTTGTTCCTGTGTACTGGATGGCGAGTGAGGATCACGATTTTGAAGAAATTAACTTTTTTAATTTCAATGGTAAGAAATTTCAATGGCAGGGCCCGGGTACAAATCAGCAAGGCGGTATGGTGGGGGCATATCCCACTGAAGGATTAGATTGCGTGTTGGAGCTATTCTCATCAGAGCTCGGAAAGGGAATACAAGCACAAGCGCTGGTGGATTTATTTCATAATGCATATATCGAGCATGACAATTTAGCGGATGCTACTCGCTATATCGTTAACCAATTATTTTCTGAGCAAGGGCTGGTTATTTTGGATGCATCGGATAAGGCGTTAAAGCGTCTTTTTATTCCACATATGAGACAAGAGCTATTTGAGTCTACATCACAAAACACTGTCGAAGAAACTATCTCAGAATTAAACAATGTAGATTCTTCATATAAGATACAAGTGAATCCAAGAGCGATAAACCTGTTTTATCTACAAACAGGCAAGAGGGAGCGCATTATAGAAACAGAAAATGGTTTTGGAGTCAACAATACTGATATCATTTGGAGCCATCAAGAATTGGAAGAGCACCTTACTAATTACCCTGAACGATTCTCACCCAATGTTATGACTAGGCCATTGTATCAGGAAGTGATTTTGCCTAACCTTTGTTATATCGGAGGTGGAGGAGAAATTGCCTATTGGTTGGAACTCAAAGGATTTTTTGACTCTCAAAAGGTGCCATTTCCAATGTTGCTTCTTAGAAATTCTGCATTAATTATTTCTGAGAAACAGTCCAATAAGCTCGAGAAATTGAACATCAGTGACAAGCAGCTTTTTTTAGATAAGAATTCCTTTATAAATAGTAAAATAAGAGAAATTAGCAATATTGATATTGATTTCAGTAAACAAAAAAAACATCTAACGGAGCAATTCCAGGAAATGTACAAAATCGCCGAACAAACTGATAAGACGTTTTTAGGTGCAGTGAAAGCCCAAGAAATTAAACAACTTAGAGGACTTGACCGTTTGGAAAAACGCTTGTTAAAAGCCCAAAAGAAAAAACTATCAGACCAGGTACTAAGATTAACTGCACTTCAAAATGAGCTGTTTCCCAACGGTAGCTTACAAGAACGAACTGATAATTTTTCAAATTTATACGTGCAGTATGGACCGCTATTTATTAAACTTCTATTGGAAGAGCTAGATCCATTGCGCGCTGAGTTTGTCCTGATCCGAATTTAAATATACAAACTCTGTAATTTACTTTCCATATTATTGCCATTCGAATTAAGGTACTTTTCTTAGCGACTCAAACTCAGGTGGTAAGTGTTCTCTGTTTTGCTTTCTAGATTTTTTTCTTGGAACCATGGAGGTAATTTTAATGGAAAAACAGTTCAAAAGGCTACCTTTGCTCAAAATAGTGTTTATGTACGATATTGACATGGAAAGCGTAGAAATGACTCTTGATGTCATGAAATACGTTTTAAATAGAATTACCTCAGTATCTCCAGAGCTGGGACATCCTAAATCAGAAGAAGAATTAAGAGCCTTGGTAGGTGAGACCATCACCGAAGAAGGAATAGGCGGGGAGCGGGCTTTTCAATTGTTTAAAGATGTTTTGATTAAGGCTACTGTCCCTATCGATCATCCAAGACATTTGGCATTTGTTCCTGCTTCACCCACTAGAGCTTCAATCATGTTTGATTTAGTGACCTCTGCATCGAGTATTCATGGGGCGTATTGGATGGAAGGTGCAGGAGGCATATTTTGTGAGATGGAGGCTATGAAATGGTTGGTGTCTTTAACCGGACTTCCTCAAGGTGCTTTTGGCGTTTTTACAAGTGGAGGTACCGCAGCGAATTTGTCAGCTATGGTTACTGCACGTGAAAATTGGCGAAAAAACCCAGAGAATATTGGTCAAAAAGGATTGATGATTACCTCTGTCGGAGCCCATTCATCTATAAAATCTATGGCTAAGGTCATTGATGCTGATGTACTGTTGGTAGAGACAGAAGACAGAATGAGTCAAGAGGACTTAAAAGAAAAAATCGATAGCCTTAGCCCTGAACAACGCAAACGACTATTTGCAGTTGTTGCAACGGGAGGAACCACCAACGCAGGGATCATTGACGATTTAGATGGTATTGCAGGTATTTGTGAGGCTGAGAATCTTTGGTTTCATGTGGATGCCGCTTATGGAGGAGGAGCATTGGCTGCTGATTCTGTTCGACATTTGTTCAATGGAATTGAAAGAGCTGATAGTATCACTATTGATCCTCATAAATGGTTATTTTCACCTTATGATTGTGGAGCGATTATCTATAAGAACCCAGAACTGGCAAAAGAAGCCCATTCTCAAGAAGGTTCTTATTTAGAGATATTTAAGGACCCTGGAGCACATGGCTTTAACCCTTCTGATTATCAAATTCAGTTAACACGTAGAGTTCGAGGATTACCTCTTTGGTTTTCTTTAGCGATGCACGGTACTGATAAGTATAAATCATCAGTGGAGCAGGGTATAAGTTTAGCACAACTTGCAGGGGAACTCATAAAAGAGAATCCAAACGTAGAGTTAGTAAGAGAACCTAGTTTATCTTGTGTGCTCTTTAGAAGAAAGGGATGGACTCCTGATGACTACCGTAACTGGACCTATAAAAATCACCGAGAAGGATTTGCGCTGGTAACCCCTACCAAATGGAGGACTGCTGATGACTTTGAAACTATAGCTAGATTTTGTTTTATAAACCCGGATACTACAAAGGAGGATGTTTTGGCGATTCTAAATTCCATGGACTAGGATGAATACCCTTGAAAATAGAACATTTTTGATCCAACTTGCAAAGGCTAAAATGCCTTTTGGAAAGTATAAAGATTATCATTTAGTGGATATTCCCGAATATTACTATGTGTGGTTCAAACAAAAAGGATTCCCAAAGGGAAAATTAGGACAACAACTTGAGGCCATGTACGAAATTAAAGTAAATGGCCTTGAGGACCTCATTAGAAATATTAAAAACCAAATGCGCTGACTTTAGGATAAAATCAAATCCCTTTAAAAGTGTTTATTTAATTCTTATTTGTATTTTTGCCGCGACTATTTCGGTTATCCTTATTAAAGCATTTAAAATCAATTAAGTAGATATAATGGCAGCTACCAAATACATTTTTGTGACCGGTGGAGTTACTTCTTCATTAGGTAAAGGAATTATTGCAGCATCGTTGGCAAAATTATTACAAGCCCGAGGCTACAAAGCAACGATTCAAAAACTTGATCCATACATTAATGTAGACCCAGGAACTTTGAATCCATATGAACATGGAGAATGCTATGTAACGGACGATGGAGCTGAAACGGATTTAGATCTTGGCCATTATGAGCGCTTTTTAAATGTAAACACCTCACAGGCTAATAATGTGACCACTGGGCGTATCTACCAAAGTGTCATAGAGAAAGAGCGTAGAGGAGAATTTTTGGGAAAAACAGTTCAGGTCGTTCCACATATTACAAACGAAATCAAGGAGCGCATTCAGATTTTAGGAAAGAGTGGAGAATACGATATCGTTATTACAGAAATAGGTGGAACAGTAGGTGATATTGAATCCTTGCCATATATAGAGTCAGTAAGACAATTGATGTGGGAGCTAGGTGATAATAATAGCATCGTAATTCACCTTACTTTGGTGCCGTATCTATCTGCTGCAGGTGAACTAAAAACTAAACCTACGCAACACTCCGTTAAAACATTAATGGAGAGCGGAATAAAGGCAGATATTTTGGTATGCCGTACCGAGCATGAACTCTCTGAGGATTTAAGGGAGAAATTAGCCTTGTTTTGTAATGTGAAACCAGAGGCGGTAATCCAGTCAATAGACGCTTCTACCATTTACGACGTTCCAAATTATATGTTGGAGGAAGGGCTTGATAAGGTAGTTTTGAAAAAATTAAACCTAGAAGAAAGAGCACATCCAGATCTAGAGCGTTGGAATCAATTTCTAGGCCGTCACAAAAATCCTAAGCACGAAGTACACATTGGTCTTGTAGGCAAATACGTCGAGCTACAGGATAGTTATAAATCCATTCTTGAGTCCTTTATTCATGCTGGAGCAGAAAATGAAGTTAAAGTCAAGGTGGAATACATACATTCAGAGCACATCACCCAAGATATTCTTGAAAACAAGATTGCACATTTAGATGGTGTACTTGTGGCACCAGGATTTGGGGAAAGAGGTATCGAAGGTAAAATAGAAGTGATAGAATATGTACGAACTCATAAAATTCCATTTTTAGGGATTTGTTTAGGGATGCAGATGGCGGTAATTGAATTTGCTAGAAATGTCCTTGAACTTAAAGACGCCAATTCTACCGAAATGAACCCCAATACTTCCAATCCTGTTATTGATCTTATGGAAGAGCAAAAGAACATCACTCACATGGGAGGGACGATGAGATTAGGGGCATGGGATTGTGCTATAGAAGAGGGAACTTTAGCCTACCAAGTATACGGATCAACGCTAATATCAGAGAGACATAGACACCGTTATGAGTTCAACGATACCTATAAAGAACAAATTGAGGCTGCTGGTTTAAAAGCTAGTGGTGTTAATCCTGACACTGGACTTGTTGAGGTAATTGAGATACCTGATCATCCATGGTTTTTAGGAGTGCAATACCATCCAGAATACAAAAGTACAGTTGCGAGTCCTCACCCTTTATTTGTAGCTTTTGTTAAAGCTACTTTGGATTATAAAAATAGGAAGTAAAATAAATGTCACTTTGACATACAACAAGCATTTGGATACATCTTTGAGTACACTAGATTCGGAGTATTCCAAATAAAAAATTTAATGATTAGATTACATGGAAGAAAAAAAGTTTGACCTAAACTCTATTATTGGTTTTGTGCTTATAGGTGCTATACTTATATGGGTGTTGTATAATAACGCACCGACAGATCAGGAGATTCAAGCTGAAAAAGCTAAACAAGAACAAGTTGATACTCAGCAGCAGGCCAGTAAAAATAATGTATTAACTGAGCAAACTCCACAAGTGAACCTGCAAGATTCTACTGCTCTTGCTGCATATAAAGGTAGTTTGGGGTCTTTTGCTTATTCCGCATCACTACCTTCAGCTACTGAAAATTTGACAACACTTGAGAATGAAAAGGTGCGCTTTAAGGTAAGCAATAAAGGTGGCCAAATTGTTGAAGTTCTTTTGAAAAACTTTAGTCGCTATGATTCTGTTCCTGTGTATCTTGTAGAGAATGGCAATGCATCTTTTAATTTGACCTTTTCAACTACAAACAACAGAACACTCAATACTCAAGATTTATACTTTGAACCTAGTTTGACTCAAAATGGAGAGGCTCAAGTACTTTCCATGAAACTCAAGGCATCCAATAACCAATATTTGGAGTACCGATACGAACTAAAGCCAGGAGAATATATGATGGATTATACGATCCGTTCTCAGGGACTATCTAATGTATTAAACGGTTCACAACCAGTACAACTGAACTGGAAACAAAAATCGATCCGTCAAAGTCAAAGTATTCAATACGAGAATCGTTATACGCGTCTGTCCTTTTTAGAAGAGGGCAACAGCAATAAACTGTCTCAAGGAGGAGATGATGATGACACAGCTAAGGATGTAAAATGGATTTCTTATAGACAACACTTCTTTAGTTCCATTTTAATTAATCCTAATGAATTTTCAAACGTTAGTTTTACTTCAGAACAATTGTTTGAAGATGAGTCTATTGAAGAGAAGTTTACCAAGCTTTACACCTCAAGTCTTCCTCTGGAAATACAAGCAGGAGAGCTGAATTCTAATTTAAAATGGTACTACGGCCCAACAGATGCTAGAATTTTTAACGATTATAAAGGGCTTCAACTCTCTGATTCTATTCCATTTGGATGGGGAATCTTTGGATTCATTAACAAACATGTTTTTACTCCACTATTTGGATTTTTAAGTACAGTTTTTCCTTATGGTATAGCCATTATTGTGATGACCATTCTGGTTCGAATTGTGCTTTCACCGGTGACCTACAAATCGTATTTGTCACAGGCTAAAATGAAAGTGCTGCGTCCGGAGATAAAGGAGATTAATGATAAGTATAAGGACAACGCAATGAAGCGTCAGCAGGAGACTATGAAGCTTTATGGTAAAGCAGGAGTAAGTCCAATGAGTGGATGTGTTCCCGCCTTACTTCAGCTACCAGTTTTCTACGCGCTGTTCATGTTCTTCCCAACAGCTATTATGTTAAGACATAAACCCTTTCTATGGGCAGATGATCTTTCTTCTTATGATATTGTTTACAAATTCCCTGATGGGTTCAGCATACCTTTCTATGGAGACCACGTTAGTTTGTTTCCTGTCTTGGCCTCGGTTGCAATTTTCTTTTACATGAAAATGACTACTGGTCAACAGCAGGCTATGCAACAACCTACTCAAGAAGGGATGCCTGATATGAGCAGCATCATGAAAATCATGATTTACATCTCTCCGATAATGATGTTGTTTTTCTTTAATAACTATGCTAGTGGATTGAGTTTGTATTACTTCATTTCTAACTTGATTACAATTGTTATAATGCTTGTGATTAAGAATTATATCATAGATGAGGATAAGATACATGATAAGATTCAAGAGAATAAGAAAAAGCCTAAAAAAGAAAATCGTTTCCAACGTAAAATGCGTGAGATGATGGAGCAGGCGGAAACGCAACAGAAAAAGAAAAAATAAATACGCTAGTTTAGTTGCACCTTTAGGTGGACTAAAAAAACATATAACTTAAATTCAAAAAGACGGGAATAGTACAATTTCCGTCTTTTGAATTTTAAAAGGGATTTTAAAACTTTTAAGCTAAATCTTCTGAAAGGTAACATTGGAAGGTTCGACTATAAATTACAGGTGAATTTTGTAATTTTGCGCCTAATAAACAAAGAAGATGAAAAGAGTGATCGTTGGCTTGTCCGGAGGAGTGGATTCTAGTGTAGCTGCATACCTTTTAAAACAACAAGGATATGAGGTGATCGGCCTATTTATGAAAAATTGGCATGACGATTCTGTGACCATTTCAAATGAGTGTCCCTGGCTAGAAGATAGCAATGATGCCATGATGGTAGCAGAAAAGTTAGGGATTCCTTTTCAGACTGTAGATTTAAGTGAGCAATACAAGGAACGTATCGTTGATTATATGTTCAACGAATACGAAAGAGGCCGTACGCCAAATCCAGATGTACTTTGTAATAGAGAGATCAAATTTGATGTATTCTTAAAGATAGCACTGAGTTTAGGTGCTGATTATGTAGCTACAGGGCACTATTGTAGAAAAGAAACAATCGAAGTTCAGGGAAAAGAAGTTCATCGTCTATTGGCTGGAAAAGATCCAAATAAAGATCAATCTTATTTCCTTTGTCAATTATCTCAAGAACAACTCAGTAAAACACTTTTTCCAATAGGAGAACTTATTAAACCTGAGGTTCGAAAAATTGCACAAGAAAATGAGTTAATTACCGCTGATAAGAAGGATTCACAAGGCCTTTGTTTTATTGGTAAAGTTCGGTTACCTGAGTTTTTACAACAAAAACTAAAACCTAAAGAGGGTCAAATTGTCGAGATTGATTCCAGTAGTGTTCTCAAGAAAAAAGAACTGCGAAGTTTTGATAATAAAATTGACGAGCTAGCCTATAATGCTCAACGTCTTACTTATAATATAACTGAAGGAAAGGTTGTAGGAAAACACCAAGGAGCTCATTATTTCACAAAAGGTCAACGTAAAGGTCTAGCTGTGGGTGGTACGCCTGAACCATTATTTGTTATAGAAACCGATGTCGATCAAAATATTATCTATACTGGTCAGGGTAAAGACCATCCAGGTTTGTTTAGGAAAGCTTTATTTGTGAGCAATGACGAATTACATTGGGTACGTGAAGATTTAGCGTTAATCTCAGATCAGAAGCTTGAAGTTATGGCACGTATACGATACCGTCAGCCGCTTCAAAAAGCAACACTTTACCAAGTAGATGGAGGAATGTATGTTGAATTTGATCAGGCACAAAGTGCTATCACAGAGGGCCAATTCGTAGCTTTTTACTTGGGCGAAGAATTGATAGGATCTGGAGTTATTGGCTAACATTAGCAGTTTTTATTTGAAAATTATCGCAATATCCATAGGTTCAAAATGCTTTCTTATCTTTGGGCTATGGACAATAGAATCACACAACTTTTTGATATAAAATATCCGATAGTTCAAGCGGGTATGGTATGGACTAGTGGTTGGAGACTAGCATCTGCTGCTTCGAATTCCGGTATTTTAGGAATCATTGGAGCAGGTTCTATGTATCCACATGTACTTCAGGAACATATTATTAAATGTAAACAGGCTACAAAGAATCCTTTTGGGATTAATATTCCGTTGCTTTATCCAAATATTGAAGAACTTCTAAATATAGTCCTTGATCATGGAGTCAAAATTGTTTTTACCTCTGCAGGTAATCCCAGTACTTGGACACCATTTTTAAAAGAGCATGGCGTGACTGTTGTACACGTAGTGAGCAGCGTTAAATTTGCGCTAAAAGCCCAACAATCTGGAGTTGATGCAATCGTGGCAGAAGGATTTGAGGCAGGTGGTCATAATGGGAGGGAGGAAACCACTACGATGAGCTTAATACCTATGGTGCGCTCAGCACTGAATTGTCCTTTAATTGCAGCGGGTGGGATTGCAACGGGTAGGGGTATGCTAGCCGCAATGACTCTTGGGGCCGATGGCGTACAGATCGGAAGTAGGTTTGTTGCTAGCGATGAAGCCTCGGCTCATCATAATTTCAAGGAAAAGGTCGTAGCCTCCAAAGAAGGAGATACTAAACTCACTTTAAAAGAACTTACTCCTGTACGCCTGCTGAAAAACAAATTCTTTTATGAAATAGAAGACTTATACCACCAAGGTGTTTCGAAAGAAGTTTTAGCTGCTCATTTAGGAAGAGCAAGGGCTAAAAAAGGAATGTTTGAAGGTGATCTTGATGAAGGTGAGCTTGAAATAGGTCAAATTAGCGGACTTATAAATTCTATAAAGCCCACCGCAGCTATCGTAGAAGAAATTGTATTAGAGTATCAGTCCCTCTTAAAGGAAATTAAAAATGGAAGTCTTGATTTATAAAAAAGGGGATGGGAGCTCTCATTATATTTTCACCCACTATCTTTTCTTGTTGACTGTAGGTTGTAGATCTGTACTATAATAATTATAAATGAAATTGAATGTATTTTGAGATAATTCCAAAAAAAATAGCTGCCGACTAAAAGTGTACAACAGCTATTCTCACCCTCTATGAAATATATTATTAAATCGTTCTAAAAGCAATATCCATTTTCCTCGATAACTTTGTCAGCTACAGCATTTCTTAGCTCAACAATGTTAGGGAAGTTGGTGTACTTGGTATAGCGTTTAAGTCCCATAAGCATCATTCGTTGCTCATCTGATTGTGCAAATGAAATGATTGCTTCCTTACCTTTAGCATTCACTTTTTCTACCGCATTAAAGAGATAGAGTTTTGCCATTGCTATTTGATGTTTTTGTGAATCCTCACCAAATCTATCAGCATTTTTTTCTGTCCTTAGAATGGCTGATTCAGCCATATAGATCTGAATAAGGATATCTGAAGCTGCCATTAAAATTTGTTGGTGTTCCTCTAAATCTTGTCCAAATTTTTGAACTGCTGATCCAGCAATCATTAAAAATGCTTTTTTAAGATTTGCGATGATTTGCTTTTCTTCTGCAAATAATTCAGAGTAGTCTGGAGTGTTAAAGTCTGGGATTCCCATAAGCTCATCTTTTACGGCCATTGCAGGTCCTAAAAGATCCACATGACCCTTCATTGCTTTTTTGATAAGCATGCCTACTGAGAGCATTCTATTAATCTCATTGGTTCCTTCGTAAATTCTAGAAATACGAGCATCCCTCCAAGCTGACTCCATTGGGGTGTCTGCAGAAAATCCCATTCCTCCAAATATTTGAATTCCTTCATCCGTGCAGTCTTGACAGTCCTCTGAAGCGGCTACTTTTAGAATTGAACATTCGATAGCAAATTCTTCAACTCCTTTTAATTCAGCATCCTGATGGCTTTCTCCATTACTTATGCGGATTGCAATTCTATCTTCTATATCTTTGGCAGCTCTATATACCGCAGATTCATCAACATAAGCAGTAGTAGCCATTTGGGCTATTTTTGCTTTAATGGCACCGAATTGACTAATTGGAGTTTTAAACTGAATACGATCATTAGCGTACTTTGTAGCCTCGGTAATTACACGACGCTGCGCATCTAAACAGGCACCAGCCAATTTAATTCTACCAACATTTAGCGCATTCATAGCAATCTTAAACCCATTTCCACGCTCGGATAACATGTTCTCTACTGGTACCTTTGTTTCATTAAAAAACACCTGTCGGGTAGAAGAGGAGTGGATACCTAACTTCTTCTCTTCTTCACCAAATGTAATTCCGTTTTCAGGATCGTTTTCTACAATAAACCCAGTGATATACTTATCGTCCTCAATTCTAGCGAAAACGATAAATAAGCTTGCAAATCCTGCATTTGAAATCCACATCTTCTGCCCACTGATCAAATAATGTTTTCCGTCCTCTGACAAAACAGCTTTAGTTTTACCACTATTGGCATCAGAACCTGCTCCAGGTTCTGTTAAGCAGTATGCTCCAAACCATTCTCCAGATGCTAGTTTTGGAACATATTTTTGTTTTTGCTCTTCAGTACCATATAACAGAATTGGCATAGTTCCGATTCCTGTATGGGCCCCGAATGCAGTTGCTAGTGATCCAGTGGCACCAGAGATATAATCACACACTAACATAGTGGTGACAAATCCCATTCCTAGACCCCCGTATTGTTCTGGCACAGCAGTACCTAATAATCCAAGTTCTGCCGCCTTACCCATGATCTCTTCTGTAAAGGCATAGTCTTTGTTTTCGAATCGATCTTTGTTTGGCCATACTTCGCGATCAACAAATTCTTTTACTGCATCGCGCATCATTTGTTGTTCTTCCGTAAAATCTTCTGGAGTAAACACATTTGATGCTTCGGTCTGTTTTACTAAAAATTGACCACCTCTTATTGTTTCTTGTTTGGTTTCCATCACATCTTGTTTTTTTAGTTTAAAAACTCATAAACTCCGGCAGCACCCTGCCCAGTACCTACACACATGGTTACAATACCATATTTGTTTTTGCGTCTTCTCATTTCATCAAATAGTTGTACAGAGAGTTTCGCCCCAGTACACCCAAGTGGATGACCTAAAGCTATAGCTCCACCGTTAACATTTACAATATCTGGATTTAAACCGGTCTCTCTTATTACAGCCACCGATTGAGAAGCAAAAGCTTCGTTTAATTCCACCAAGTCGATATCGTTTAATTTTAAACCTGCTTGATCAAGTGCCTTCGGGATAGCTCTCATTGGACCTATTCCCATTATTCTAGGAGGAACACCAACAGCTGCAAAGGAAACCAATCTTGCGATTGGCTCTATATTGAGCTCTTTAACCATTTTCTCGCTCATTACTAGGGTAAATGCTGCACCGTCACTCATTTGTGAGGAGTTTCCAGCGGTCACGCTTCCATTTTGAGCAAAAACAGGCCGAAGTTTGGCTAATATTTCTTTGGAAGTATCCCCTCTTGGTCCTTCATCGGTATCAAAGGTGTATTGTTTTGTTGCCTTCTTACCAGATTTATCAACATAGACCTGTTCTATAGTAATCGGAACAATCTGATCTTTAAATCGATTTTCTTTTATTGCTTTTAATGCTTTTTGGTGCGAGTTATAGGAGAACTCATCCTGCTCTTCACGAGATACCTTATATTCATTAGCTACTGCTTCTGCAGTTAACCCCATGCCCCAATAGTAATCTTCATGTCCATCTTTGGCCACTTGATAATTAGGTACTGGTTTATAACCTCCCATTGGGATATAACTCATGCTTTCTGCCCCACCAGCGATAATACACTCCGCCATTCCGGATTGTATTTTGGCTGTTGCTATGCTAATGGTTTCTAGGCCAGAGGCACAATATCTATTGACTGTTACGCCAGGAACTTCCTCGATACCTAACCCCATCAATGAGATCAAACGTCCCATGTTTAAACCTTGTTCGGCCTCAGGCATGGCATTCCCCACAATCACATCATCGATTCGCGTGATATCGAGTTGGGGTATCTGCTTCAACATGTATTGGATAGTCTCAGCAGCTAATTCATCGGGTCTTTTAAAACGGAGTAAGCCTCTGGGTGCTTTTCCAACCGCAGTCCTGTAGGCTTGTACTATATATGCTGTATTTTTCATGTTCTAAATTTTTGATTTGAAAATTTAATTTCTAAGTGGTTTTCCTGTTTTCAACATATGTTGTATTCTCTCCAAGGTTTTTCGTTCAGTGCATAGGGATAAAAAAGCCTCACGTTCTAAATCGAGTAGGTACTGCTCTGATACCATAGTGGCTTCAGATAAGTCACCCCCTGCCATTACATAGGCAAGTTTGTTTGCAATTTTCAAATCGTGTTCTGAGATGTATCCTCCCGCTTCCATAGCATCGGTCCCAACAAGGAACATACCGAGGGCTTGTTTGCCTAATACTTTAACATCTTTTCGTTTAACAGGTTGGGTGTAACCAGCCTCTGCCATAATTAATGCATGCTTTTTAGCCTCGGCGATAAGACGATCGTTGTTCACCACCACTATGTCTTTTCCTTTTTGAAGAATATTCAAATCAAAGGCTTCATGAGCTGAGGTAGATACCTTAGCCATTCCAATAGTTAAGAAATGTTCGCGAAGGATGTTGAGTTCAACATCATCTTTTCGAAATAAATCAGCAGCCCGCAAGGTCATTTCTTTTGAACCTCCACCGCCAGGAATAACTCCTACACCAAATTCTACTAATCCAATATATGTTTCAGCCGCGGCTACTACCTTATCAGCATGCATGGATAGTTCACAACCACCTCCTAAGGTCATTCCGTGTGGTGCAGCCACTGTCGGAATAGCAGAGTATCGCATTCTCATCATTGTATCTTGGAAAGTCTTTATGGCAAAATTAAGTTCATCATATTCCTGTTCAACTGCCATCATAAAGATCATACCGATGTTAGCACCCACCGAGAAATTCGCTCCTTGATTTCCAACTACTAATCCTTGGAAATCCTTTTCAGCAATATCGATGGCTTTATTTAATCCTTGAATAACTTCACCTCCTAGGGTATTCATTTTTGAGATGAACTCAACGTTGAGAATACCATCACCTAAGTCCTCAACCACAACACCTGGGTTTTTCCATACTTCCTTAGTGGATCTAATGTTATCAAGGATGACAAAGGCGTCCTGTCCAGGCTTTTTAAGATATTGCTTTTTAGGAATATCGAAATAATAGGTTGCACCATCTTTAACGGTGTAGAAGGAGTTTGTTCCTGCAGCAACCATATCGGTCACCCAAGAGGCAACTTCGAGGTTTTCATTTTTCATCAGCTCAATTCCCTTTTCTACACCAATGGCATCCCAAATTTCAAAGGGGCCATGTTGCCATCCAAAACCAGCTTTCATCGCATCATCAATACGATACAATTCATCTGAAATTTCAGGAATTCTATTTTGCACATAGGCAAAAAGAGAGGCAAAGTTCTTTCGGTAAAATTCACCAGCTTTATCTTTGCCATCCACCAGTATTGGAAATCTATCTGAGACGCGATCCACGGACTTTGTGAGTTCCAGTGTATCAAAATGAGCCTTTTTACTTTCTTGGTAATCTAAGGTATCTAAATTGAGCTCTAGGATAGTACTCTTTCCACTTTTATCTTTTACTTTCTTATAGAACCCTTGACCGCTTTTACTACCTAACCACTTATTCTCCATCATTGTTTCAATGAAGTTAGGCAGTTTAAACAATTCTCTAGCCTCATCCTCTGGACAATTTTCATATAAGCCATTGGCAACGTGAATAAGAGTATCTAGCCCTACAACATCAACAGTTCTAAATGTTGCTGATTTTGGTCGTCCAATTACGGGACCTGTTAACTTATCTACCTCTGCCACACTTAGTCCCATATCCTTTACCTGATGGAATAAGCTTTGTATTCCAAATATACCGATACGGTTACCAATAAAAGCAGGAGTGTCTTTCGCAAGGACGGACGTTTTTCCGAGGAATTTCTCGCCGTACTCCATTAAAAAGGAGGTTACCTCACTTTTACAATTAGGCCCTGGAACAACTTCGAAAAGTTTTAAATATCGAGGAGGATTAAAAAAGTGGGTTACAGCAAAATGTTTTTGAAAATCATCACTTCTTCCTTCATTCATAAAGTGAATTGGAATTCCAGAGGTGTTGGAAGTAATTAATGTCCCTGGAGTTCGATGTTTTTCTATGGACTGGAAAACCGATTTCTTAATATCTAGTCTTTCGATGACCACTTCTATAATCCAGTCTACATCTTTAATTTTGGAAATATCATCTTCAAGGTTTCCAGTGGAAATCCTATTGGCAAACTTTTTATTGTAAATAGGAGAGGGGTTAGATTTTAACGCAGCTTGTAGGTTCTCGTTTACCACACGATTTCTAACAACGGTATCTTCCATCGAAAGGCCTTTGGCCTTCTCCTTGTCAGTAAGTTCTCTTGGCAGAATGTCTAACAATAAAACTTCCACACCAATATTGGCAAAATGACAAGCAATTCCGCTCCCCATAATCCCTGAGCCGATAACCGCTACTTTTTTAATATGTCTTTTCATTTTGTGTTTGGTTTTTTAAAATTTATCAGTGGTAATATGGACTGTTCCAAATAGTTAATTGGAATATATTTTCTTTTCTGCTATTAATTCGTGTATCACGCCAGCCACTTTGTAGAATCCATTTAAATCCTCTTGGGTAACGTGATTGCGAACTATATCATTAAATTTAAGAACTACTTCTTTGGAAAATTCTCTTTTTTGTTTTCCAAATTCGGTTAGACATATAAGTACTCCACGCCCATCATTAGGGTTTGGCCTTCTGATAATTAAGCCTTTCTCTTCCATACTTTTTAAAATTCTTGAGAGGCTTGTTCCCTCCATGCCCATTTTCGGTCCCAATGTTGTAGAGGATGATCCTGATTCTGGATCAATACTCAACAAGGTGAAGCCAATGGCCATAGTACTCTGTTCTTTGGCAGCTTCTTCATTATACATCTTCGCTACTGCTTGCCAGGTAGCTCTTAGTACAAAATCTATAGTCTTATCCTTCATTATTCTAATATGGTCATACCCAAATATACAAATAATTTATTATGCATGCATAGTAAATTAATGAAATTTTTATTAATTATTTGTGGGAATGGTTTATAGAATTATGGTTAAAAAAAACGCTCCCTGTTGGGAGCGTCAGATTGATGAGTTAAGTTGCTATTCTGGTTTATACATAGATTTATATAGATCCATATATTTTTCTTTAATAATTCTTCGCTTTAGTTTTAAAGTAGGAGTGAGGTGACCGTCTTCAACTGTCCATTCATCAGGGGTTAATTCAAACTTCTTAACTTGTTCCCAACGTCCAAACTGTTTGTTGTATTTAGCTACCTCTTTCTCAATGCGCTCGATCACTTTAGGGTTTTTAACCAGCTCTTTATTATTAGCAATATCGATTTTTTGACGCTTTGCCCATTTATTGACAAATTCAAAATTAGGTTGGATAAACGCACATGGCATTTTTTCACCTTCTCCTACAACCATGATTTGTTCAATAAATCGCGATTGTTTCATTTGATTTTCTATCATTTGGGGAGCTACGTACTTTCCTCCTGAGGTTTTAAAGATTTCTTTCTTACGATCCGTTATTTTTAAGAAGCCCTCTTGGTCAATCTGACCGATATCTCCAGTGTGAAAATAATCACCGTCCATAACTTCCTTTGTCTTTTCTTCATCCTTATAATATCCCAACATTATGTTTGGTCCTTTGCAAAGAATTTCTCCATCTTCAGCTATTTTTACTTCGACATTTGGAAGCATACGACCGACAGTTCCGATTTTCCACCCTCGATTATTTTGATCATTTACCGCAATTACGGGAGAAGTTTCAGTGAGTCCATAACCTTCCATAACTGGGATGTCTGCAGCGCCGAATATTCGTGCTAATCTTGGTTGAAGTGCTGCACTTCCAGAGACCAATATTTTTAAGTTGCCCCCTAGACCTTCTTGCCATTTACTAAAGATTAATTTACGGGCTATCTTTAACTTAAATTCATACCATGAGCCATTGGCTCCATAGGGCTGATAGGCTTCCCCTAACTCTATTGCCCAGAAAAACAATTTCTTCTTAATACCACTTAACTCACTTCCTTTAGCGTGTATTTTATCAAATACTTTTTCGATAAGTCGAGGAACAACCGTCATCACATGTGGTCTTACTTCTTTTAAGTTATCACTCATCTTGTCAATAGACTCGGCAAAATGGATGCTAATACCACAATATTGATATAAGTATACCACCATACGCTCGAATATGTGACATATAGGTAAGAAACTCAGGGCTTTATCGCCTTCAGAGAGCGGGACACGTTCTTCACTACCCAATACATTAGACACAATATTATTATGCGATAGCATCACCGCTTTTGGCTTTCCTGTGGTTCCTGAGGTATAAATAAGGGTCGCTAAATCATCAGGGGATACTGCATCCATTCTGGATTGAACTTCTTGCTGGTTACTTTGATCCTTACCAAGATTGTATACCTCCGATAGGCTTTTAACCCCGTCTAAGTCTCTAAAGGAATAAACCTCCTTCAAAGATGTGACCTTATCCTTAATAGAATTCAGCTTCTCGAGAATTTCCATATCACTCACTATACAGTACTTCGCGTCCGAGTGATTTAATATATACAAGTAATCCTCTGCCGATATGGTAGGGTAAATGGGTACGTTATGTGCACCCGTTTGCAATATGCCTATGTCAGCGATATTCCAATCAGCACTATTGTTATGTGAGATAATGGCAATTTTATCATTAGGCTGTACACCTAGTCGAAGAAGCCCTCGACTTAATTGATTGGCGCGATCGACGTAGTTTTGAGAGGAAACGGTCTCCCATTTGTTATTGTGTTTGGTTGCGAAAGCAGTTTCTAAGTTGAATTTCTCCAGCTGATAATGTGGGAAGTCAAACAAACGGGTCACCTTATTCATAATTATAAGTAATAAGAATTATACTATGCAAAATATGAAATTTGCTGACTATTTTCAAAATAAGATATAAAAAAAGGAGCTACCTGTGATAACTCCTTTAATTACAGGGTAAGTAAATTTTACTTATTTATTTGTTTTCCAGCCATTTTCTAGCATTGATAAATGCTTCTAACCATGGGGAAACTTGATCATTTCGATTTTCTGGGTAATTTGCCCAGTTCCATTGAAAGATGGAACGTTCAAAGTGTGGCATAGTAACTAGGTGTCTTCCATCATCAGAAACCATCATAGCGGTATTGTAATCCGATCCATTAGGGTTTGCAGGATATTCTTGGTATCCGTATTTGGCGACGATGTTGTAGCGATCTTCTTTATACGGAAGCTTAAACTTCCCTTCTCCGTGAGAAACCCATATTCCCAATGTACTTCCTGCTAGAGATTTTAGCATTATCGAATTGTTCTCTTGGATGGTTACCGAGGTGAAAATACTCTCGTGTTTACCACTCTCATTATGGAGCATTTGTGGTTTTTGTTCGTGATTGGGATAAACCAATCCAAGTTCCATCCACAGTTGACATCCATTACATATACCCACAGACAGGGTGTCTTTTCTGTTAAAGAAATTCTTAAGAGCTTGATTGGCCTTCTCATTGTATAAAAACGCGCCAGCCCATCCTTTTGCTGATCCCAAGACATCAGAGTTAGAAAAACCTCCGACCGATCCAATGAACTGAATATCTTCTAAGGTTTCACGACCGCTGATTAAATCGGTCATATGAACGTCCTTAACATCAAATCCAGCTAAGTACATTGCATGGGCCATCTCGCGTTCAGAATTACTTCCTTTTTCACGTAAAATAGCCGCCTTTGGTCTGTTTCCGCTAACTGACTCGAGTTTACCTGTAAAATGTTTTGGGAACTCATAACGCAGCGGTTGAACTTTATAATTGTTAAATCTTTGCCTTGCAAGATCATTCTTGGTTTGTTTTTGATCTAGTAAGTATGATGTTTTAAACCAAACATCTCTAAGATGACTTACACTAAAGGAGAAGCTATCTTGATTATTTAATATTTGAAGCCGATCTCCCTGAACTGCATTTCCTATTTTATGTAAAACAACTCCTGATTTTTCAAAAGCTGCTTCAACTGCTTTGTCATCATTAGCTTGTATAACTACACCGATGTTCTCGTTGAAGAGGACTTTAATAGAATCCTTTTCCCCAAGAGAAGATAGGTTGAGTTGTGCACCTAGATCAGTATTTGAAAAACACATCTCCAATAAGGTGGTGATTAATCCGCCACTGCCTATATCATGTCCTGCGGCAATCTGATTGTTTTTGATAAGCTCTTGAAGTGTGTTAAATGCTGTTTTAAATCCTTCAGGATTGGTTACCGTAGGCGCTTGGCTTCCGATAGTGTTTATAATTTGTCCAAAAGAAGACCCTCCTAATTTAAACTGATCTTCTGATAAATTGATGTAGTACAAACTTCCTGCATTTTGTTTCAGGACAGGTTCAACTACTTTTTTGATATCACTACAATGACCACCAGCAGATATAATCACAGTTCCAGGGGCGATGATGTCGGCATCTGGATACTTTTGTTTCATCGATAGGGAGTCTTTACCAGTAGGAATGTTAATTCCAAGTGCAATAGCAAACTCAGAACAGCCTTCTACAGCTTGGTATAAGCGTGCATCTTCTCCTTCATTTTTACAAGCCCACATCCAATTTGCAGATAGAGAGACTGATTTTAGACCCTCTTCAAGTGGAGCCCAAACGATGTTCGTTAGCGCCTCAGCGATAGAATTTCTACTTCCAGCCACTGGATCAATAAGTGCAGATATAGGAGAATGGCCTATAGAGGTTGCAATACCTTCTTTTCCTTTATAATCGAGGGCCATCACACCACAGTTATTTAAAGGGAGTTGAAGTTCACCAGCACACTGTTGTTTTGCAACCAGACCAGATACACATCGGTCTACCTTATTGGTCAACCAATCCTTGCTTCCAACGGCCTCCAATTGTAATAAAGCCTCTAAATAACTTTGGAGCTTCTCTAAAGTATATGGTTTGTCTTTATAAGTTCTTTCAATAGAGGTGTCAGTCATTACTGTTTTAGGCGAGCTTCCGAACATATCGGAAAGTGCTAAATCCATAGGTTTGTCACCGCTGGTTTTTGATTGAAAACTAAAGATCTGGTCTTCTGATACCTCACCAACTTCATAGAGAGGGGTGCGTTCGCGTTCAGCGATCTTAATAAGTTTGCTTTTATTTTGTTCGGCAATAATAAGTCCCATTCGCTCTTGGGATTCATTACCGATAATTTCTTTGGCAGATAGGGTAGGATCTCCCACAGGAAGTTTATCTAGGTCAATATGTCCACCAGTATCTTCAACCAGTTCAGAGAGACAGTTTAAATGTCCTCCTGCCCCGTGGTCGTGAATAGATACAATTGAATTCTCCTGACTCTCTACCATGCCTCTAACTGCATTGGCAACACGCTTTTGCATCTCAGGGTTGGAACGTTGGACAGCATTGAGTTCTATTCCGCTACTGAATTCTCCAGTATCTGCTGATGAAACAGCTGCACCACCCATACCAATACGGTAATTTTCACCTCCTAGTACAATAATTTTATCACTAGGTTGAGGCTTTTCTTTTATAGCTTGGGACTCTTTTCCATAACCAATTCCTCCAGCTAACATAATAACTTTATCGAAGCCTAGTTTTCTCGCTTTATCTCCAAATTCATCATGAGCCTCGTCGTGTTCAAAAGTTAGAACAGACCCGCTAATTAGTGGTTGACCAAATTTGTTTCCAAAATCTGAAGCCCCATTAGAAGCCTTTATTAGGATATCAATAGGGGATTGGTATAACCACTTTCGCTCCGCCATATTGTCTTCCCATAAGCGGTCTTTTTCTAACCTTGAATACGAGGTCATATAAACGGCAGAACCTGCTAATGGTAAAGATCCTTTTCCACCAGCCAATCGATCGCGAATTTCCCCTCCAGATCCTGTAGCAGCACCATTAAAGGGCTCTACAGTGGTAGGGAAGTTATGGGTTTCTGCTTTTATGGATAATACGGAGTCGTATTCTTTTTCTTGATAGTAGTCAGGTTGTTCTGCAGTTTTAGGTGCAAATTGAGTGGCCTTAGGTCCTTTTAAAAATGCGACGTTATCCTTGTATGCAGAAACAATAGTATTCGGATTTACTTCTGAGGTCTTTTTGATTAGTTTAAAAAGCGAAAGTTCTTTTTCTTGGCCATCGATAACAAAAGAGCCATTAAAAATTTTATGTCTACAGTGCTCTGAATTGACCTGAGAAAACCCAAAAACCTCTGAGTCGGTTAATTTACGTCCTAATTTTTCTGCAAGTTGATTCAGATATTCAACCTCTTCTTCATTTAGAGAAAGTCCTTCTTTTACATTGTATGCGGCTATATCATCAATCTCTTGTATAGCTTCTGGCTTAATATCCACCTGGAAGATTGATTGATTTAAGGAATTGAATTTCTGAGATAGCATCACATCAAAATCCGTAGTGTCACTTGAGCAAGACAGAAATTCTTCAATTCGAATAATTCCTCGAATGTCCATATTCTGTGTTATTTCCACTGCATTGGTACTCCATGGTGTAATCATCGCTGCTCGCGGGCCAATAAAAAAAGCGTCAATGGACGCCGAATCTATTTTTGGCTGATCGCCAAATAACCAAACGAGTTTTGAGGTATCCTCCTTAGAAAGTTCGCTATTGGTTTGAACGGCGTAAACCTTAGTTTTCGGGTTTCCGAAGAAAAGAATCATAGGGTTGCTGTGTTTATGTCTTTTTAATGAGACCTGTTCTATAAAATAAAGTGCAAATTTAAGTAATTCTATCCTATTTTAGGCTACTTATAATTGGTGATTTTAAAATCAAAATAACGGTATTAAAACACCTACAGACTTTTAGGTTGTCGGTAGACGTTTTGTTAAGTTAAGGTGCTCTAAACTCCATTTGCACTGGGGGCTTTGCAATTATTTTTTTAAAGCTTTTTGGATTCCCGCTTTAACAAGTGGCTCCATGATCTTATACCCCTTAACAGTTGGATGAACCCCGTCGTGAGCTAATTCTGGACTTAATCCTTTTTGGTCATTAACCATGGCGGTGAAATAGTCCACATACACTAGGTCGTTATTATCTGCATACTGCTTTAATAAGCTGTTTAATTCAATGACTTTTTCGGCTGGTTTAATGGATTGCCTCCAAGGAAAGTTGTTAGCCGGTAGTACCGAACAAATTACAGGCTTAATTTGATTGGCTTGCGCAAGTTCCACCATAGAGATGATATTTCCGTAAATATCTTCAATGGCAATCGGCCCGGTATTTTCTGCTATATCATTAATCCCCGCTAAAAAAACCACAACCTTAGGGCTAAGATCAATGACATCTCTACGAAAACGAAGTAACATCTGAGAGGTAGTCTGTCCACTGATACCTCTATCTATATAAGGATTTGTTTCAAAAAACGAAGGACGTGCATTTATCCAACCTTCAGTAATGGAATTTCCCATAAAGACAACACGGTCTTCGTTGGCTTTGGCAGGAGCGAGTGCGGCATTTTGCTCGGCATATTTATCAAAATTAGCAAAGGCTGTTGCAGATTCTTGGCTGAAGGATTGTAAAAAGCTAAGCATAAAAGTGATTAAAAGTAATTTTTTCATTTTAGTTTTCTTTTTGGATTTTCAAGTGCTTCCAAAGATAATCAAAATTGGAAATTGAAATGAGAGCTAAAATGTTAAGAAACTACCTAACATTGTGGAAATTCTTGCACTATGAATTAGAAATAGGGTAGTGGTGCTTATAGAAAATCTTGACCTCTGCAAGGGAATATGGTGGGTAAGATACTTAAGTGATCACTTCCAATGATTGTCAGCCTTTGGTCCTCCCCAGATCATAGTGGCTAAATAAGGGTTGTCTATAAAAGGATTACGATTTCCTTGAACTTTTTCTATCCGATCATTGCGTTGGATTTCAAAATCACTCACTGGATCTTCTACGTTCCAATTAAGAAAGAGTTCAAGAGACCCAGCATCTTCAAAAGATTCGGCGTATCGAAGATTTAAATACATAATCATCCTTGCAACATCTCCCTTCCACTCATCTCCTGGAAACCACGATTTGTCTATTACTTTATAGCTTCCTTGTCCCTGGGTAAATGGATAATTACTTCTTTTAGAATTTACGCGGTTATCACAAACTCTTAAGTGGTGTAAATCACCTTTTGCTGTATTGACAATTAATGATTGGGGGTATACATGTTCTGTGTTAAATGTCTGTGGTTTGTAATTGTTGCCTCCAGAGAGGAACTCCTCTCTATAGCGGATTTCACCAGAATATATAAGAACAACACTATCACGTTGGCCTACTTTTGCATCAATATCGTAGAGTTGTTTATGCCGAGCACTATAACTCTGGATGTTTACGTGTTTGGAAATTGTAGTGGTAGCCAAGTCTTCATATAAAACAAGGTCATCTTTGTTAAAATCAACTTGGCTATAGTAGGATTTTAACGCAGAGGGAATTTTAAGCAATACACTATCCTTGTGAAATTCAATATTGCTTGTTGATTTTTCAGTTGTATTACTGTTTTTACAACTAAAAATAAGGGTTGAAACCCAAAAAATAAGCAGTAATGCTTTTGGTGTGGTTAGTTGAATGTTAGTCATGTAATGGAGCCCTTTTTAGTTAGTTCTCTCCAAGAGAGCCATGTAAAAACCATCAAATCCAGAAGTAGATGCTAGTACTTTTTTGTCTTTTAATAGTTTGAATCCTTGTCCTTCTGAAGAGGCTAAAAAGGCTGAGACTTGATCTTGATTCTCCGAGGGAAGGATCGAACAAGTAGCATAAACCATTTTACCCCCAACTTTAAGCATTTTCGAATAATTACTTAGGATTTCTTGTTGGGTTTCTCTTATGGTATTTAGAAACTCAGGTTGTAGCTTCCACTTTGCATCTGGGTTTCTTCTTAACACTCCAAGTCCACTACAAGGAGCATCGATTAGGACCCTATCCATTGAATTGTGAAGTTTCTTAATAACCTTATTAGAATCAATTTCTCTAGTTTCTATATTATGAGCACCATTTCTACGCGCCCGTCTTTTAAGTTCTTTTAATTTGTTGCTATAGATGTCAAGAGCGATAATCTGTCCTTTGTTATCCATTTTGGAAGCTAAGTGAAGAGTTTTACCTCCAGCACCTGCGCAGCAATCAACCACCCGCATACCCGGTTCAACATCTAATAATTCTGCTACTAGTTGTGAGGAAGCATCTTGGACTTCAAAAAGGCCATTTTGAAAAGCTTCCGTTTTAAAGATATTTGATCGTTCTTTTAACAGTAAGGCATCAGGATAATTGTTTATAAAATCAGTGTCGATATTCTCTTGGCGCAGTAATTTTTGAAGTGTTTTCTTGTCGGTTTTCAATCTGTTAACTCTTAAGATAACGTCCGCTTGTTGGTTTAAGGCGTGTATTTCCTTATCCCATACCTTTTCACCGAGTTCTTTAACAGCAACTTCATCCATCCAGTCTGCAATGGATTCTCGGTATTTTCGGATTTTATTTAGTTCGTCAAACTTTCCTTTGATTCGTCTACTTGGTGTACCTTCTAATTGTTTCCAATCGGGTAGATGTATACCTTTTAAAATGGCCCAAACTGCAAAGATTCGCCATAGGTTTTCTCTAGTAAAGGGTTCTTTAACTTCCGCAATCTGTGCATATAATCGTTTCCACCTTACGATTTCATAAGTAGTTTCTGCTATAAAACCACGATCCCGTGCACCCCAACGCTTATCTCTTTTAAGGAGTTGTTCTACAACTTTATCAGCATACTTATCTTCATTAAAAATAAGCTGGAGTCCATCAATGACGGCATATACTAGATTTCTGTGAAGTCGCATAAATAATTAAAGTATTTTTAGTTCAACTTTTTTTAAGTTGTACAATTTGGGTGCAAAGGTATTGCTTTGTGAACTATTAAACTTATTTTTATCAAAAGAAATATATTCGTATTATGCAGAAACTTATCTTCATTTTCTTAGGTGTCTTTGTGGGATCATGTGTCAATCAAACCTACCAACCTCATCAGTATACAAAAGTTGAGGTTCAGGACATTTACCTTGATACCACAAGCATAAGAGCCATAACCCTTATGCAAGGAAATCTTGGGTTTGCTGGTTCAAATAACACCTTTGGTATTTACAATACTCAAGGAAACAAAACTGTTTCAAAACAAATCGCATACGATAGCCTTGAATTGGAATTTAGAGCTGTGGCATCTACAAGTACTGATTTTTATATGCTCAGTATAGAGAGTCCTGCTTTATTGTATAAAACAGGGGATCATGGTCAGATGGAAGTAGTTTATAAAGAAAAAGGAGAAGGAGTATTTTACGATGCTATGGAATTTTGGAATGATCAAGAAGGAATTGCAGTTGGGGACCCTACAGATGGTTGTTTGTCGATTATCATAACAAGAGATGGTGGGAAGAGCTGGAATAAACTAAACTGTGGAGTGCTTCCAGATCAATCTAAAGAGGAGTATGCCTTTGCCGCGAGTAATACAAATATCGCTGTGATTGGTGATCACACTTGGATAGCTACAGGAGGATCCAAAGCGCGTGTATTTTACTCCCCAGATAAAGGAATGAACTGGGAAGTTTACAACACACCTATAGTTCAAGGTGAACCTACTCAAGGAATCTATTCTATAGCATTTTATGATGAAAAAACGGGATTTATAATAGGAGGAGATTATACCAAGCCAGAAGATAACACTGCTAATAAAGCCTTTACTACCGATGGTGGAAAGACTTGGCAACTTATCGCCCAAGGAAAAGACCCTGGATATCGTTCATGTGTACAATATCTCCCAGGTAGCCAAGCAAAAGAGCTAGTAGCTGTTGGCTTTACGGGAATTTCTTTTAGTAATGATTCCGGTGAGAATTGGAAACAATTATCAGATGAACCTTTCTATACCATAAAGTTTACTAGCGATAGTACTGCATACGCTGCAGGGAATGGAAGAATTTCAAAATTGACCTTTAAGTAAGCACTGGCTCACTTCTTTTTTTTAGCGATTGCGAATAGAAATATCATAACGGCTAACAAGGCTGCGATTCTAGCGATGTAATCACCGTATTTTACATAGAATGTTTCTTTTTTGTTGGTGGTTATCTCCGCTGATAGGGTCCCTTTTAATCCATATCCTAATTGCTTGGTTATTTCACCCCTTTCATTAATAAAGGCTGAAATACCTGTGTTTGCACTTCTAGCTACGCTTTTCCTGGTTTCTATGGCTCTAAGACGGGCATAACTCAAATGTTGCTTATGGCCTTGTGTATCACTCCACCATGCATCATTTGTGATAATGGCTAAAAAATTGGCACCCTTTTGGACATAGCCAGTTACAAATTCTCCATAAATTGATTCATAACAGATAATAGGTGCTGCACTGATTCCTTTTGTGTTATTGATAAAAACAGAGCGATCTTTTTGAGTAGCTCTAATGGCGACAGTACCTCCGAGGTCTAACATGACATTGCCCAATAAGGGTTCAAGAACACTTTTGAACGGGAAGGTTTCAACCCCAACGACTAACTTAGACTTTATGTATTTTTGACTGTTACCTGAATGATCAATTTGTACTGCTGCATTGTAAAAATCAAACCATCCTTGTGGATAGTAATTCGCAGAAAGAGACGGTCTTCGACCGCTTGGATATTGTTGATAAAAATCAACACCGGTAATAAATTGTAGTTCTGGATATTGGTTAACAAATTGCTGTAAGATTCGTTTCTCTGGCGAGAGGTCAAAGTTTTTTATGGAGGTTCCTCGAGAGAGTGCCGTTTCTGGGGCGATTACGTAATCCGTTTGTTGAGTCACATTATCTTTAGCTAAGGTAATGAGATCCTGAGCCACCTGAGTGTTTTGAATATTGTATTTTTCAGAATAGGGATCAATATTGGGTTGCAATAGAGTGACTTTGACTTTATTTGTTCCTGGTTCATACTTTTGGAAGATCCATAACGAAATGATAATGGGAATGGCAATGATTAATACATTTTTTCCAATCCCAACGCCTAAGTGTCTTTTATTAAAATCCTTATTATATCGCGTTACCACTTTAAAAAGTCCGATGTTCACTAGCCAAATCCAAATACTGCCTCCAAATATACCCGTGTACTGGTACCATTGTATCCAATGAATGTTCTCAGAGAAAACATTTCCTAGATTCAACCAAGGCCATGAAAAATCCCAATTCAAATGAAATTTTTCAAATGCAATCCAGATAGCTGCTAAAAAGACCAAATGAATCTTTGCAGGTAAACGCTTGGCTACAATATGGTATAATAGAAACACAATAGCCATTAATAGGGAATTCACTAAAATTGCAAAGAGCATCCCGAAAGGGGTAGAATACCAAATCCACCAAGTGGTAATGGAGTTCCATATTAAGAAAGT
>Ga0079224_100000902_pt1 | contig 32015 bp, 23 predicted proteins | sample Stecom2015_FD_80414 | JGI IMG/M metagenome (GOLD analysis project Ga0079224, IMG submission 80414) | Agricultural soil microbial communities from Utah to study Nitrogen management - Steer compost 2015 | ecosystem: Environmental > Terrestrial > Soil > Agricultural land | place: USA: Utah... | reverse complement strand
CAAAAACAACCTCTTTATAAGCGATTATAAGGAGGTTTATTTTTAGAAAATTATTCTGCATTGTAAAAATAAGAAGGCTTAAAACCTAAGTGTTGAAGTCGTGAAAGCGCTTTTTAATAAAAACGTGCCATCCCCTTGTTTTATGGATATAACTTGGACTAAGAGGCTAGGCTTTTTCACTAGAAAACGCAAATACCTCTTCAAGTTATACGCTAAACTTGACATCAGAACATGCTTATTGGCTTGAGACATACCTCGGCTGTTGACTCTTTTCAGGTTGAAAAAGTTAAGCAAAGTTCGATTTTTTTCGTAAATTTGAGCCTTGTCGCTCGCTCGGAGTTTTCTGCTCGCCTTTTTGGCTGCTTACGTCCTAATCGAACGTATTTTCAGCTGTGCTACTTAATCACCTGCCGCGCAGCTTGCATCAGCGGACTGGCAAATACAAAATCATTCAACTCCTGAACATCTGACTTCAACATATCGGTATTCGATCCTTCCCAAAATTTTTCACCTTTATAGAGGAATAAAATATAATCACCAATTCCCATCACCGAGTTCATATCATGGGTAACCACTACCGTTGTACATTGATACTCCTCGGTGAGTTCTTGAATCAGCTCATCGATCAAGATAGATGTTGCTGGATCTAAACCAGAGTTTGGTTCATCACAAAACAGATATTTTGGATTCATACTAATTGCTCGAGCAATACCAACACGCTTCTTCATACCTCCCGAAAGCTCCGATGGGTAAAGGTGATTTGTGTTTTTCAGGTTCACACGCTCCAAACATAAGTTTGCCCGATCCACCTTTTCCTCTTTGCTCATGCTGGTAAACATATCCAACCCAAAGACAATATTTTGTTCCACTGTCATAGAATCAAAGAGCGCAGAATTCTGAAACAACATCCCTATCTCTCGGCGTACAGGGATACGTTCCTCAAAACTCATCTGCGTAAACTCCTCTTTGTCAAAGTAAACCTGCCCTTTCTCCGGCTCATGCAACCCTACAATACACTTCAGAAGCGTACTTTTTCCCGAACCAGAACCACCGATAATCATACTGACCTTTCCTGGTTCAAAAGCCGCATCAATCCCCTTCAACACATGATTATCCCCAAAAGATTTATGTATATTTTGAATCTCAATCATAAATTTATTTTTTGAAATGCAGATCTGCAAATTTGCGCATCTACAAACCTAAAGCATTAGTGCGGTAATAACATAGTCACAAACCAATATCGAAATACAGCCGATGACTACAGCCTGCGTTCCGGCCTGCCCGACTTCCAAGGCTCCTCCACGTACATAAAACCCCTTATAGGCCGGCACAGAGGTAATAATAAACCCAAAAACAAATGCCTTTACCAAGGCTACTGCTACCGTGAAACCATTGAACCCACCTTGTATGCCCTGGATATAATCTGAAGGAGCAACCGCTCCCGATAAAGAACCACCAATCAAACCCCCACAGATCGCACAAAAAATAGCCACAATTACTAATGCAGGCATCATCACTACCCCAGCAATAATCTTAGGCAGGATAAGGTACCCCGGCGCATTAATCCCCATAATTTCCAAGGCATCGATCTGTTCGGTTACACGCATCGAACCTATCTGTGATGATATAGAAGAACCTACTTTCCCCATCAGCACCAATGCCGAAATCGTAGGCCCCAGTTCCAGAATGTTAGAGTCCCTATTAATCTGCCCGATAACCGTAGACGGTATCAGATCTGAAACCAACTGAAACGCAATTTGCAATGTCATTACGGCTCCGATGAACGTCGAAATAATCAGAATCAGCCCCAAAGAACCAACACCAATTTCATTCATCTCATGAAAAATCTCCTTGATGTATATTTTCCACTTCTCCGGTTTTTTGAAAACCTTCCGCAACAACATCACATACTTACCAAAATGATGGAATATCATACTATTTTACAAGCTTAAAACAAATTATAACGCAATATACACATTTACACCTAAGATTATTAATCCTCATTAAGTCATTTTGACTTTAGAAAACCCCATATCCTAGCGACAAGAAGAAAATTCACCGATACAAAACTTCCTTTCGCCGATAATATGAACAACATAACCTAAAAGTAGTTTGCCAAAAAATTAGTATCTTATACTTTTGACCTATATATTTACACAGGAAATCAAGTAACATGGAAAATAAAATCATCTCTGGAATATGGTTCGTCTGCATAGGTCTACTGCTGCTGTTGCACAATCTAGATGTAATCGATTTCAATTTATGGGCAATCGTGAAATACTGGCCACTTTCCGTTATCCTCGTTGGGGTCAACCTCATGGTACAGAACAGAGCCTACGGAGGATACATCAAAATAGCTTGTAACGTACTCTTTTTGGGTTGGATTGTTTTCGTAGGTCTCTCCTCTCCCAATACAGGATGGACTCCCAAAATATTTAACAACGGAAATATCTCTTTCTCCAACGACAAAGATGATAAAGACCTCCTTTCTACAGTCTCAGTACCTTACGAAGAAAACGTGCAAGAAGTAAAATTCGACTTTAACGGCGGTGCCGGAGCCTTTGAAATCGCACCGTCTGATGCAAAACTTCTTGAGGCAACGTGTGAAAGTGAAGACATGGGACTTCGCTTGGAGAGCAAAAACAAAGACGGCGAGCAAAAAATCGAACTTACAGCTAAACCCAAAGGGAAGAAGAATAACAAAGTCAACAGAAAAGTTGCGATGTCATTGCATACAGCTCCCGTTTGGGATATGGAATTAAACTATGGTGCTGCTGAGTTTTCTGGTGATTTATCCCCTTTTAAAATAAAGAAACTGGATATCAACACCGGAGCAAGCTCTATGGACTTGAAACTGGGAGAACCACAATTGGAAACCACAAAAATAAAGATTGCCACAGGTGCTTCAACCATTCACCTGCACATTCCAAAAGATGCTCCTGTACGGATAAAATATTCCACCATAGCCTCTTCCAACAACTTAGAAGGATTTGACAATATGCAAAAAGGGTTGGCAACCAGCAATAACTACGATAATGCGTCAAAAAGATTCGATATCGAATTAGATGGAGCGGCGAATACGTTTACCATTTCAAGGTATTAAGGATAATCCCTACCTTTGTGGGTGACAATGGATACGAAAAACGCAATCATATTAGCAGGCGGATACTGTAACTCCAAAACGGAGTACAGTCGGTTTTTGACAAGAGAAGTACAAATCGGAGATATACCGATGGGCGGACAGCAACCCATACGTATCCAAAGCATGACCACCGTGGACACGATGGACACTTTTGGTTCTATTGAGCAAACAATCCGTATGGTGGATGCCGGTTGTGAATATGTCCGCATTACCGCCCCGAGTATCAAGGAAGCCGAGAATCTCGCACTTATCAAAAAAGGTCTACGAGACAGAGGTTACCATGTACCCTTGGTTGCCGATATCCACTTTACTCCTAACGCTGCTGAAGTTGCTGCACGAATTGTAGAGAAAGTCCGCATCAATCCCGGCAACTATGCCGACAAAAAGAAATTCGATCAAATCGACTATACGGATAGTGAATATCAAGGTGAATTAGACCGAATCTACAAGAAATTTGCGCCTTTGGTAGGTATATGTAAAGAGTACGGAACTGCTATGCGTATCGGTACCAACCATGGCTCTCTATCCGACCGCATCATGAGTCGATATGGAGATACACCGGAGGGCATGGTAGAATCTGCTTTAGAATTTATCCGTATCTGTGAAGACCTCAGCTATTATAACCTCGTAGTTTCCATGAAATCTTCCAACCCGCAGATTATGGTGAAGGCCTATCGCTTGTTGGTCGAAAGAATGGTTGCTGAGAACATGAACTATCCGCTGCACTTAGGCGTAACAGAAGCTGGTGATGGTGAAGATGGACGCATTAAATCTGCCGTTGGCATAGGCACCCTTCTCGAAGACGGATTAGGTGATACCGTTCGCGTATCCCTTACTGAAGAACCTGAAAAAGAAGCACCAGTAGCTATCGCCTTGGTTAATCGATATGCGCGCAGAAAGACCGCTATAGAAAACCATCCACCGCGTGAAATCCTAAAATTATCCGACTATGCGGAAACACAACCCTACGAAGCTCAGGAAGTAAATGCTTTTATAGGAGGTTCACTTGTTCCTCGCGTAGTGGTGGATATTTCCAATGAAAACTTAAAAGATCCATTTATTCTATCAGCTGTAGGCTATCGTTACGATGCGTTGAACGACAAATACCACATGGGGGATCAGTCTGTAGATTTTGTTTACTTAGGCAACAACCTCCCCTCTTTTCAGCTTCCGGGAAACCTTAAGGTGCTTTACAATTATGCGACTTGGCGCCAACTGGCATATAAGGGAAATAAACATCCAGTATATAGCCTATCGGAATACAATACCGCAGCTGAAAAAGACAAGGCATTAAATCTCGTGCATATCAGCAATGACGACCTTTCGTCAGAAGATTTCGCGAATATGCAAGTGGACAAGACCACGGTGTTCATTTTGGAAACACAGCACATACATGGTATGGCAGACCAGCGGCAGTTTTTCCAAAACCTGCAAGCTATTGGCATCAACAACCCGGTAATTATTAAGCGGAGCTATGCCGTTGAAGAGTGTTCAGGGCCTTTAGGCGATATTATGAATCCCGAAGAACCCATATCCAAGCTACAATTATATGCAGCAACGGATATTGGAGCCCTTTTAATAGACGGACTTGGTTCAGGAATCTGGATTGAATCTCCGGCTACAGCTATCGACAAATTAACGTCCATTTCATTCGGTGTACTACAAGCTACACGTTCACGTATTTCCAAGACAGAATACATTTCTTGCCCAAGCTGCGGACGTACCCTATTTGACTTGCAAGAAACAACACAGATGATACGCTTGCGTACAAGCCACCTCAAAGGCCTTAAAATCGGCATTATGGGCTGTATTGTGAATGGACCGGGAGAAATGGCAGATGCAGATTACGGCTATGTTGGTGCTGGTCCGGACAAAATCACCTTATATCGCGGAAAAGAAGTCGTGAAAAAGAATGTAAGTTCCGCCAATGCGCTTGATGAACTTATCGACATTATCAAAGCCGACGGGTTGTGGATAGAAGAGTAAGGGGGAAAGGAATTATCTTACCGAAATACGTTTTACGATAACTTCCGTACCAGAGGTGACACGGACAAAATAGAAACCTGCGGTCAGTTTTCCATTTGCATCGAAAGACAAACTTTGCAAACCGTCATCCAAACGACCGTTCATTAAGTTCAACACTTCATTCCCCAAAGCATCCATCACCTTAATCGCAACCGTATTTTGCTTATTAAGTTTGAAGTTAAGCGTAACTTGATCTGCAATCGGGTTATAGAAAACTTTGACATTCGAAATCAGCTTCTCGCTATCATCATTTGCACGTTCCGAAGAAACAGCATACAAAGATTCTGTTTTTGTCGGGATAAGAGATAAATCTACAGCAGAAAAATTAGCCGTAGCTTTCCCTGTAGTAAGCATCATTGCGCTTACTATCATTGTTAAAGCTACTTTTCCAATTATTCTTGTCATAGTTTATTTCAATAGACTAAAAAATAGATGTTTGGTTTAAATACACTTCTTTCAAAGCACCTATACAAATCTAATTTTTTTTATTGAAAAACCATACACTGTTAAAAAAAAGTTTCCCTTTTAACAATTTTTAACAGCAATGTACGTTGTATTGTTTTTTTATCTACATTCGCTCCGTTTTTCTAATACCCGTGTTTCAAATAAATTATACAAAATGAAACCAACAAAGCATCACGATGCACATAAACTCAGCATGGCTGGTTTATTGATAAGCTTAGGCATTATTTTCGGTGATATTGGCACTTCTCCCCTCTATGTTTTCAAAGCTATATTCAATCAAGGTATTGTTGAGAAAGACCTTATCTTAGGCAGTCTTTCTTGCGTATTTTGGACATTAACGTTACAAACTACCATCAAATATGTATGGATTACGCTTAATGCAGACAATAAGGGAGAAGGAGGAATACTGTCACTCTATTCATTGGTCAAGAAAAGAGCAAAATGGTTAATCATTCCCGCTATTATTGGAGCAAGCACACTACTTGCAGATGGGATGATTACTCCCGCAATAACCATTTCGTCCGCCGTAGAGGGATTGCTGATTCACAACCCTTCCCTACCCACTGTCCCTATCGTAGTTAGTATCATATCTTTGCTTTTTCTTATACAACGATTCGGCACCTCTATTGTTGGTCGGGTATTCGGGCCATTGATGCTCATCTGGTTTTCGACAATCGGTATATTAGGCGCATTACATATTCATCACGCACCGGAGATAGTCTCTGCCCTTAACCCCTACTACGCTATACGTACCATTATCGAACATCCCAATGCGCTTGTGCTCATTGGGGCTATTTTCCTATGTACAACAGGGGCAGAAGCCTTGTATTCAGATATGGGGCATTGCGGAAAGCAGAATATCCGTATCAGTTGGATCTTTGTTAAGATAGCATTAATATTAAATTACTTCGGACAGGGAGCTTGGTTATTAGAACACGTTGGATCGCCTATTAGCGGACAAAATCCTTTCTATGGGATTATGCCTGCGGGTTTCCTGGTTTATGGCATTGCTATCGCGACCATTGCCGCCATTATCGCCAGTCAAGCAATGATATCCGGTTCTTTTACACTTATTTCGGAAGCCGTGCGCTTGAATATATGGCCCAAAGTAACAATTCGATACCCTAGTGACCAGAAAGGACAATTATATGTTCCATCCATTAATTTCATATTGTATGTCGGCTGTATGCTTATCATCGTCGTATTCAAGGAATCCAGTAATATGGAAGCTGCTTACGGCCTTGCTATCAACCTGACCTTTATTGCCACAACCATCCTGATGTGTTTCTTCTTGATCCGGGTACACATCCAAAAAGTCTGGGTCATCCTTTTCGCCTTAGTATATTTTATCATAGAGATTACATTCTTGATGGGCAATGGGGTGAAAATACAACATGGTGGTTGGTTAACCCTGCTATTGGCCAGTACCCTTTTTATCATCATGTTCTCATGGTATGGAGCTCGAAAAATCAAGAACAGTTTTGTCCGATTTACCAAAATCCAAGACTACTATTCGATCATATCTGAATTAAGCGAAGATAAAAGTGTACCGCTCTTTGCCTCACATCTGGTATATCTCACAAGCGCGAACAATAAAAGCGAGATTGAATATAAAATTATCTATTCTATTATCAACAAAAAACCTAAACGAGCAGATGTATATTGGCTTGTTCACGTCGATGTGATGGACAATCCCCACACGCGGGAATACACCGTCCAACAACTCATTCCTCAAAAACTAGTTCGTATTGATTTTAGATTAGGTTTCCGTGAAGAACAACGTATAAGCCTTCTATTCCGTAAAGTTGTAGAAGATATGGTAGCTAATGGTGAGATTGACATCACTAGTAATTATGACACATTAAAAAAACATCATATAGCCGGTGATTTTAATTTCGTAGTCTTAGAAAAAATAATTTCCAAAACCCATGATCTGCGTTGGTACCAGAAAATAATATTGGAAATCTACAAATTTCTTAAACGCTTTAGCTTATCAGAAGAAAAAGGGTTTGGGTTGGATAGCAGCTTCGTCACGGTAGAACGTGTGCCGTTGAACATACCCAACACCAAAGAAGTAAAACTCCACAGGATATAAGTGCCTAAGTAATCTTATGCACTTATATTCCCGGTGTTCAATTTGGAATGGCGATAACCGTATATAAAATAAATTACCAAACCAAGCACCAACCAGATCACAAAGATTATCCAGTTGCTGGCGCCAAGCTCAGTCATCAAATACAGGTTAACCAGAATACCCGTCACAGGTAACAGGGAGAAATTGTATTTATACCCCATCACGGCCAAGACAATCCACACGATCCAAAAGATAATGGTCAGCGATTTATGTTCAAGGATATAAAGCCAGCTCTCATTGCGCCACTCTTGTAGCGTATCTTGCCCATAAAGCCATAAAAGAACCAAAGCGATAACCAAACCTAAACCTATCAGGTATTTACCATTTACATACGGCACTTTAAACTTAGATTTCTTAGAGAGACCAGAATGATCCATATAAAGAACCCCGCCACAAACAAGGATAAAGGCGAAAAACGTACCTACAGAGGTCAAATCGACAAAGAAATCCATTTTGAAGAACAAAGAAGGAATAGCAACTACAAATCCTGTCACAATAGTAGCATACGAAGGCGTTTTATATTTAGGGTGTATACGCGCAAATTTCTTCCATAGCAAGCCATCACGGCTCATCGTCATCCAGATACGTGGCTGTGCCAATTGAAAAACAAGTAACGCACTCGTAATCGCAATGACAGAAGTTACCGAAATAATACCAGCCATATGATCAAAACCAACGTATTCAAACACATAAGCCAACGGATCCTTGACGTTCAAATCTGAATAATGAACCATCCCTGTCAATACCAATGTAATCAATACATACAACACTGCACAAATAACCAAACAGTAAATCATCGCTCGAGGCAAGTCCCGTTGAGGATTTTTACATTCCTCGGCTGTAGTTGAGATAGAGTCAAAACCAATAAAAGCAAAGAACACGGCTGCTATTCCACTTAACACGCCTCCCATTCCATTTGGCGCAAATGGTGTCCAGTTCTCTGGCTTGATGAAAAAAATGCCCCCTAAAATCACCGCTACAATAACACCAATCTTAATAAGCACCATAAGATTGCTTGCCTTTTGGGATTCCTTGATACCAATATACACCAACCAAGTCACCAACACTGTAATCAGTCCGGCTGGTAAATCAAAAATAATCGGAATATCACCGATTCTCGGCGCAGTCTGATAAGCTTGCAGAGCAACCTTTTCGATACCTTGCAAGTTTTCCACTCCAACCTCCAACATTTTAGCCTGAGCATCGAGCGCATATCCCGGAGCCATAGTCAGCCATTTAGGTATGTGGAGACCAAAACCAGAACACATCGACACAAAATATTGAGACCATGAAATAGCGACTACCATATTCGATACCGCATATTCCAATACCAGTGCCCAACCTATGATCCACGCAAAAAGTTCGCCAAAAGCCACATAAGCGTAGGTGTAAGCACTCCCCGATACAGGTACAGTACTGGCAAACTGTGCATAGGACAAAGCAGTGAATACACAGGCAAAAGCAACAAACACAAAAAGCAAAGAAACCGCCGGACCACCGTTATAAGCCGCTAAGCCTATCGTACTGAAAATACCTGCCCCAACGATAGCCGCAATGCCCAACGACACCAAATCCCGCACACCCAGAACTTTCGCTAACCCTGTCCCCTCTTGCGAATCGCGTAAAATCTGGTCAACACTCTTCTTCCTGAAAAGTCTATTATTCATATTATTCTAAAGTTATCGAAGCGAACGAAGTTATGGAGGTAATGAAAGCTATGTCCTTCATCACGATCTTCACTACCATAACCCTTATCACTTTTTTATATTTTATATTCGTGTTAGTAGTATACAAAGCATTTAAGAGCACAAAACTGCCAATAAAAAATAAGAAATCAAGTCAGGTTGTCCTGAATATCATAAAATATTTTCCTAAAACCTCCCAATTCCTTATCCCTGTAGCGAGTTAAACAATCAGTTAGTTTCTCGTAATCCCCATCTTCTATCGAAAAAATCCACACCCGTTTGCAGATATTGAACAGTGCATAGGCAATATTCTCGATCTGTGCATAATCCAGAATGTAACGCGACGCTATAAATTTCTCATAAAACTCCAGAAACTCCGTGGCATCTATTCCCAATACACTGAGATATAGTCTAATTTGACTCGCTTTAACCTGTCCAAGATGCTCATACAATCGAACAGGATTTACCAAAGAATGTACAATTAACAGATGATCCAGCAACAATTCGACAGCGATGTGCGCCATAAATGAAGCACGAATAGGAAGGTGCGTTAAAATAGGTTCTAACTCCTTACGTAAAACATGACAGTGATCCAGAAAAAAAGGTGCATTATGAAATAACCTATCGACTTCTACATGTCTATACCAGCCCTCTGATATATGCCGCGTGGAAGGATGAGCAAATAAGATCTCTTCGTGACGTTGTGGGTGAAAATTATATTCTTTATGCACATTCTTTAACAAATCAGGCAATAAGGCGCCCAAAATACGCTCCGAGTGCGGAGAATAACGTTCAAAATAATAGTGTGATAAAAAATTCACGTCCCAAACTTCTTGTTTATTTATCGTAAGATACGGCTTAATCTCTTATCTTTGCAATCTTAGTTAAAAAAATCTTAACCATATAAAAAGATGAGCTTTGTAGAAGAACTACGTTGGAGAGGTATGCTGCAGGATATCATGCCCGGAACTGAAGACTTACTGAATAAGGAAAAAGTATCCGGCTATATCGGCTTCGACCCAACAGGAGATTCCCTACACGTAGGGCACCTTACGCAAATCATGACGCTTATTCACTTTCAAAACGCAGGGCACAAACCCGTTGCTTTAGTTGGTGGTGCGACAGGTATGATTGGCGACCCTTCCTTCAAATCTGCCGAGCGTAATTTGTTGGATGAAGCCACATTACAACATAATGTGGACTGTTTGAAGAAGCAGTTGGCCAAGTTTCTCAACTTCGGCGAGGGAGAGAATGATGCCAAGATGGTCAACAATTATGATTGGTTCAAGGACTTCAGTTTCTTGGACTTTATCCGTGATGTAGGGAAGTTGATTACGGTCAACTATATGATGGCCAAGGACTCCGTAAAGAAACGTTTGGAAGGGGAGAATGGATTGTCGTTCACCGAGTTTACGTACCAGCTAATCCAAGGTTATGATTTCTACTATCTTTGGAAGCATCACAACTGCAAAATACAGATGGGCGGTTCTGATCAATGGGGCAATATTGTAACAGGAAGTGAAATGATACGCCGCCAAGATCAGGGTACAGCTTATGCCTTGACAACACAGCTTATCAAAAAAGCTGATGGACAGAAATTCGGAAAAACCGAATCCGGTGCGGTATGGCTGGACCCGAAAAAGACTTCACCATACAAATATTACCAATTCTGGTTGAACGCAAATGATGATGATGCAAAAAATTGGATTAACATCTTTACGCTCAAAACAAAAGAAGAAATCGAAGCTATTATTGCCGAACATGATGCTGCACCGCATACACGCGCCGTACAAAAGGCATTAGCGAAAGACATCACTATCCGCACACATTCTGAAAAAGATTACGAGACGGCCGTCAAAACATCGGAATTCCTTTTCGGAAATGGTTCGTTAGCGTTTTTGGCAGACCTAGATCACGAAGGTGTCTTGGAAGTTTTCGATGGTGTCCCACAATTCACTATCAAAAAGGAAGACCTCGCACAAGGTATCAATGTACTGGATTTCTTAGCCACGCATACACAAGTATTCCCCTCTAAAGGCGAGGCCCGTAAAATGCTACAAGGCGGAGGCGTATCCATCAATAAAGAAAAGTTGGGCGATGTTGAGCAAATCATTGACAACACACAGCTGATAAACGAAAAATATATTGTTGTCCAACGTGGCAAGAAAAACTATTTTTTAGTTATTGTGGAATAATTTTAGAAGTTGTTTCAAAAGTCATTTGAAACCTAAGAAAACGCGTCATTGCGAGGAAGAATGACGAAGCAATCTACGTTTTCGACATCACCAGATTGCTTCGTTCCTCGCAATGACGGTGATGTTTGTTTCTTAATGCAGTCTTTTCGTAGCTTTCCAACCCCTCTCTTTTTGCCTGCGAATTTCACCATTCACACATCGCAATCTACCCTATCGCTTCAACATTTTTTTTGCTACCTTTGTAAGAAGGAGTAGTATCTTATTTTCATGTCAAATAAAGGAAATACATTTAAAAATTCCTCGGGGAGCAACAGTGTGCGGAAACCGCAACGTCCTGCTGGAAATGTCACATATAGCGCCAAATCGCGCCTAAAATCTTTTGATAGCATCAACTTTTCAGAAGGACAACGCAAAGCCCTCAAAATTTTGGGTATTTTCCTACTGTTCGTTTCTTTCATCTTTGCAGTATCTTTCATTTCCTATCTTTTCACATGGAAACAGGATCAAAGCTATATTGCACAGACCAATGGCGGTTGGTCTACCCTGTTCAAATCTGCACAAGAAATAGCCGATGAACATGCCGAATTACCCATCGTCGAAAACAAATTGGGAAAATTAGGTGCTTTGCTCGCCAATCAGTTTATTTATGAATGGTTTGGGATTGCTTCGTTCCTTTTTGTGCTTGTCTTGTTTGTCTTAGGCTATAAATTTCTATACAAAAAATCCATCTTTCCAGTTTGGAAGACGTTGATGTACTCTATTACAGCTATCGTATTTTTATCCGTTACCTTTGGTTTCTTACAAGATTTCCTTACCGATTCCCCCCACATTCTGGAAGGGAAATTCGGTTACTGGACGAATCAGCTTCTAAAAGCACAGATAGGTACTGTCGGTGTGGCAGCTTTATTGATATTTGCTTATTTAACCGTTTTGATATTGATCTACAACTTGGACTTAAAACTTTCTTGGACAAGTAAAAAACAAATCAACGAAGAGGAATTAGAGCATGATGAGGAAGATAATTACGAGTCTTTCTCCGAGGGAAAACATCTGGCAAATAATGTCAGGAATACTTTACCAGAAGAAAAAGAAGAACCAAGCATTCCGCAACACAATACAATAAAGGATACACCTATTACCACAGTAGAGGAAACCATCGACGAAGAGGAAGACGAAGAAGGTGATACCAACTTTACTTTTTCCGCCACCGAACTCCATGTAGAAAACCAGATTCCTTTATCGGTTGATACATCTGCCACAGAGACCATTCCGGTGCAAATCGAACCAGAAATCCACGAGCCCCGGCTCAGCGTAGAAGAGATCAAGGAAGAGAAAGCTATATCTGCAAACGATCTTGTTGCCCAATTTGGCGAATACGACCCCAAGCTGGACCTTTCAGGCTACCAATATCCACCACTTGAGCTCTTGAAAGATTATGGTTCCGGGAAGATACAAGTCAATCCGCAGGAACTCGAGGCCAACAAGAATCAAATTGTCGAAACATTACGCAATTTCAGCATCGAAATCGACCAGATTAAAGCCACCATCGGTCCTACGATTACCCTATACGAGATTATTCCCAAACCGGGAACGCGTATATCGAAAATTAAAAATCTCGAAGACGACATCGCATTAAGTCTTGCTGCTTTGGGTATCCGCATCATTGCACCGATACCCGGACGAGGAACTATTGGTATCGAAGTACCGAATACCAATAAGGAAATCGTACCCATGAAATCTGTACTGGCTACCGAAAAGTTCCAAAAAACAGATATGGATCTGCCAATTGCTTTGGGCAAGACCATCTCCAACGAGGTATACATTGCCGACCTAGCAAAGATGCCACACTTATTAATGGCAGGTGCGACAGGACAAGGTAAATCAGTCGGTATAAACGCGATATTAACTTCGCTTCTTTACAAAAAACACCCTGCAGAATTAAAATTTGTCTTGGTCGACCCGAAGAAAGTGGAGTTGTCTCTACTCAATATCATTGAGCGACATTTTCTGGCAAAATTACCAGGAGAAGAAGAAGCAGTCATCACCGACACCAAGAAAGTAATCAATACGTTGAATTCGTTGTGTATTGAGATGGATCAGCGCTATGACCTTTTGAAAAATGCACAAGTACGTAATTTAAAAGAATACAATACAAAATTTGTCAACCGCAGATTAAACCCTGAGGAGGGTCATCGATTCTTACCTTTTATAGTTCTGGTAGTTGATGAGTTTGCGGATTTGATGATAACAGCAGGTAAGGAAGTAGAAACACCGATAGCCCGCCTGGCACAGTTGGCCCGTGCCATTGGTATACACTTGATTATCGCGACACAGCGACCATCAGTGAATATCATTACAGGTACAATCAAGGCCAACTTCCCGGCACGTATAGCCTTCCGCGTATCATCCAAGATCGACTCACGTACGATTTTGGATACAGGCGGAGCTGACCAGTTGATTGGTAAAGGCGATATGCTTTTATCTTCTGGCAATGACTTGGTCCGCATACAGTGTGCATTTGTAGACACACCAGAGGTTGAAGCTATTGCTCAGTTTATCGGCGGCCAAAGAGGTTATGCATCAGCACTCCTTCTGCCTGAATACGTAGGCGAAGGAGAAGAAGGTGGGGGTATAGCCGATTTCGACCTTTCGGACAGAGATGCTCTCTTTGAAGAGGCCGCCCGATTGATTGTTATGCATCAGCAGGGCTCTACCTCACTCATCCAACGTAAGCTGAAATTAGGCTACAACAGAGCTGGGCGAATCATCGATCAATTGGAAGCCGCAGGTATTGTGGGACCATTTGAAGGCAGTAAAGCCCGCGAAGTGCTTTACCCCGATGAATATTCGTTGGAACAGTATTTGGAAACATTAAGAAATGCGTAAGATGAAAGGTATTTTAATTGCATTTATGGTCTTGTTCAGTGTTGCAGTAGTTGTAGCACAGACAGACCCGCATGCAAAAAAACTATTGGACGAGGTATCTAAAAAATACGATGCCTATAGAACCATTCAATCCGACTTTACATTTGCCGCACAGCAGGTGCAAGGTGAATCCTACTCAGATAAGGGTACACTCTATTTGAACAAACCCAGAAACCAGTACCGCATCAACCTGTCTGCACAGGAGCTTATAGGCGATGGCAAGGCGACTTGGTCTATCCTCAAAGAAGACAAAGAGGTGCAAGTAAACGAAGCTGATAACAGCACCGATGCTATTGGCCCTAACAACCTGTTCACCTTCTACAAAGAAGGCTTCAAATATGTCAGCATGGATGACGAACGCCTAGGGCAGGAAACACTGAACGTTATCGAACTAAGTCCAATAGACACCCGTAAGAATTATTTTAAAATAAAGCTGCGCGTCAACAAAAACAAACACATCCACGATGTGCTGATTTTTGACAAATCCGGCGCACGCTACACGTATACGATTAAAGCACTTTACGTCAATCACCAAATTCCGGATACATATTTTGCTTTTAACAAAAGCAATTATACGGGTTATGAGGTTGTGGATTTGAGATAAAAGTAAATAATATCTTGAAAGATTTGAGAAGATTAAATAGATGTGTATCAATTGGAAGGTATCGTAAATTTTACCCCAACGTTGTCATAAAAAGAAAAAATTAAGGAATGGGGAATGAGTTAAAATCCTTTTGGGGAAGATATTTTAATTTTGACTGGAAATTTGGACTTTTCTTAATCCTAATAATCTGTATTCCACGATTTATTCTCGTTCTAAAAGCAAATGAAACTGCGAATTATAGTTACATTGGTTTAATTATGATAGTTTCTGCAATTGCACCTTTTTTATTCCTTAATAAATTCGGATTAAAACAGATCGGAATAACCAAACCAAAAAGATATTCTTGGCTAATCTGGAGTCTATTTTTGGGCTTAGCATTTAGTATGCTACTTTACTTTTTAGGAGATACAATCTATAAAAATACGTTTGAAAATTGGTATGTTTATATTGGAAAATCATATAATATTCCCCCTGGAATTAACCCAAGTGATAAACTGACAATGTTTATAATTATGGCAGTAACAGGAATGATTTTTAGTCCAATTGGAGAAGAATTGTTTTTCCGAGGAATTGTACATTCGAGTTTCGCAAAATCATTTGGAAATTTAAAGGCATCAATCATTGACGGTTCTGCTTTTGCTTTAACTCATATCTCACATTTTGGATTAGTATTCATAAATAACGAATGGAAATTATTTGCACTCCCAACATTAATTTGGGTTGTAAGTATGTTTTTAGTTAGCATTTTGTTTTATTTATGTAGAAAAAAATCCGGCTCAATTTTGGGCGCAATAATTAGTCATTCTGCTTTCAATTTTGGAATGATATATTGCATTTTCTATTTATTAAATTAAATGGAGGTAGAAAAACTTCTGCTAATATCAATCTCACAAAAGAGCGTAGAAAACTCCCATCCTTCATATAGCTTTTTGATTATTAGCACATGTAGGTTATATTTGTCTAATAAGGCTTGATTAAAGCATATTTTATAAATCAACTCAGAAATCATGGCAAAAATCACGTTGAAAAGCTTAGCCCAGGCACTGAACATGTCGGTGTCCACCGTATCCAAGGCACTGAACGACAGCCATGAAATAAGCGAGGAAACCAAGAAACGCGTGCGTGAATATGCGCAGCAACACAATTACCAGCCCAATATCATTGCGCAAATTCTCAAAACAGGTAAGACGAATACCATTGGAGTCATCCTGCCTAAGATGAGCAGCCCTTTTGAGTCCCAGATGCTTGAAGGTATACAAAACACTGCATCGGTCAATAACTTTCGGGTGGTCATTATGAATAGCATGGAAAACGAGGCCGTTGAGAGAACTTCCATTACCGAGATGATTGCCAAAGGCATTGACGGACTATTACTCTGCCCTATTCATGAACAATCGAATACAGCTATAGTTCAAGAAATTGCCAAACACACACCTTTGGTGATTTTCGATCGGACAAACTATCCCGTTGAAACACATAAGGTTGGTGTTTTAAATAGCGAGGGAACGTATGATGCATGTAAACACCTTTTTGAAATTGGCAGAAAAGATATTGCTGTTCTCTGTGGCGTCCATCAAGGGATCACTGCAGATCGATTGGCTGGGTATATAAAAGCTCACGAAGATTTCCAGATTCCTATAAGGAAAGAATTTATTATCTACCTAACTGTAAAAAATATAGCAGAACTGCACGAAGGACTAAGTGAAAACGTTCAAAAGCTCTTGGCACTCCCTCATCCACCCAATGCGATTTTGGGAACTTCAGATACTATAACGACGCATTTATTAGGCGTATTAGCCAATATGGGCATCCCTGTACCAGAGCAATTGGCGGTATTGGGATTTGCCAATACAGATTTGGCGATGTCCTTAAACCCTTCCCTTACAACGATTCGCCAACCAGCAACAGAAATCGGTGAGATTGCCGTAAAAAAACTCGTAGAGATTATCAATAAAAAGAACAGAAGCCAAATTGAATGGGAAAACGTAAAGCTTCCCACTACAATCCGGCTTCGGAAATCAACCGAGGTTGACTAAAAGACTTCCTAAGTTTTAGAAACTTCGGAAGTCTTCTCACTTCTATCCTCTTCTTAAAGCTTGATTAATTTCATTTTCGGCACCAAAGATTTCATGATAGTCCAAGCCAACAAATAAGCTACGGCACAAATCGTGAACATAATGGTATAGCCAGTTTCAATACTCCCCAAAGCTTTATAATGATCAAAAAGACCGCCACCTAACTTAGTAATTAGGGCTCCGCCCAAGCCACCTGCCATACCTCCAATCCCAACTACCGAACCAATTGCCCTTTTAGGGAACATATCGGAGACCGTAGTAAAGATATTGGCACTCCAGGCTTGATGTGCCGATGCGCCTATACCAATGAGAATTACTGGAACCCAAAAGCTATAATGCCCTAACGGTTGAGCCAATAATACGACCAAAGGAATAGATGCAATAACCAACATTGCTTTCATACGTCCGTCATAAGGCGCATAGCCTTTATCAATAAAATATTTCGGAAACCATCCACCTCCGATACTGCCAATCATCGTCATACTGTACAGTACCGCCAACGGAAGCATAATCTGTTCATTCATCATACCGTATTGGTCTTTGAGGTATGCAGGCAACCAAAACAAGAAAAACCACCATACGCCATCTGTCATAAACTTGCCAATCGTAAACGCCCAGGTTTGCTTATAACCCAACAATTTAAACCAGGATACCTTTTCTGTCGGAGTATCGGTGACAGCCTCTTCCTCCTGATCGCTATTGATATATGCCAACTCTTCCTGTGAAAGTCGTTTTTGCTTCTCTGGCGACTCATAAAAAAACAACCAAAAGAATAACCAAAGGAAACCAACTCCACCAACAATTTCAAAGGCGGCCGGCCAGCCCCAATTTGTCGCAATCCATGGCACAGTCAAAGGCGCCAATATCGCCCCTACATTAGCCCCTGAGTTGAAAATACCGGTAGCAAAAGATCGTTCTTTCTTCGGGAAATATTCTGCCGTGGCTTTGATGGCCGCAGGAAAATTTCCAGCCTCTCCAATCGCCAATATAGCTCGGGAAAACATAAAACCAATAATAGACGCCGGTACGGCTGCTATTCCAATCCAACCAATCGTGGCAATAATCGTTTCACCAATAGCGATAGAATAAGCGTGAATAATAGCACCAATCGACCATAATATAATCGCCCATCCATACCCCCATTTCGTACCTAACTTATCAACTATCCGACCAGCAAACAGCATTGACACAGCATAGACAATCTGAAATACAGCAGCAATATCTGCATAATCACTATTCGACCAACCAAATTGTTCTTCTAAGGTTGGTTTTAACAGGCTTAGCACCTGTCGGTCTAAGTAGTTGATGGTGGTAGCGAAAAAGAGCAGGGCACATATTGTCCACCTGTACTTTCCGATGTTCTCTTTTATCATATTCTTGTGTGTTTATAATTTGGAAAGTTCAATGAATCTACAATTTCGGCAAATCCATCCGCTTACCTTATTCTTGATTTCGTACAATTCCCAATTCCAGTCCCCGCAATTCTGCCAGACCTCTTAAACGGCCAATGGCGGAATATCCCGGATTGGTTTTCTTGTGCAAGTCGTCCAGCATCTGGTGTCCATGATCCGGGCGAAAAGGAATACTTTTATCCCGCAGTTGATTCTCTTCCACCAAGGCTTTCATTACAGCATACATATCCACATCCCCATCCAAATGGTCTGCTTCGTAAAAACTTCCGATCTCATCCCTTTTGACGTTGCGCAGATGGACAAAGTGAACGCGATGTGCCAATGCTCGAAACATTTCCGGCAAATCATTTTGAGCTCCGGCTCCCAATGAACCAGTACAAAAACATATTCCATTGAAATCCTTATCCACGCAATCGATGATTCTCTGGAAATCGGTCAAATTACTTGCGATGCGCGGTAAGCCCAAAATCGGAAAAGGTGGATCATCTGGATGCATCGTCATTTTAATACCTTCACGCTCGCAGACATCCGAAATAGCGAACAGAAAGTAAGCAAGGTTATCGCGCAAACCATCGAAACCAATTTCGCCATAGATAGCAATGCTCCTGCGCAAGTCCTCCAATGAAGCATCCTTCTCCCCAGGAATGCCCATCAATACATTAGTTTGAATACCCTGCAAATCATCTTCCGAAAGCGTTGCAAACTTCGCTTCTGCTTTAGAAAGGATAGCTGGAGAATAAGAACTCGCCGCATCCGGGCGTTGCAAAATATAGATGTCAAAAATGGCCAGATCTACCCAATCAAAATACAGCGCTTTGGATCCATCTTTCATCACCAAATCCAATTGCGTACGCGTCCAGTCCAATACCGGCATAAAGTTGTAGCAAACGGTTTTGATACCACAATCAGCAAGATTCTGTAAAGTTTGACGATAGTTTTCCAGATAATGTTCAGCCTCAACAGAGCGGGTCTTAATGGCTTCGTGTACTGTTACACTTTCCACAACAGACCATACCAAATCCGCATCCTCTATGATTTTCTTCCGTTGCAATATCTCTGCTTTAGGCCAAACTTCGCCATGCGGAATATGATGTAACGCTGTTACTATTCCCGTAGCTCCAGCTTGCTTCACATCCTGTAAAGTAACCGGATCTTCAGGACCATACCAGCGCCAAGTCTGTTCTAATTTCTTTTTATTCATACTTTAAATCTAATAGCTTACTGCTTATACCCCACACCAAGCATTAAATCCCCCATCCACAAAGATTGTTTCACCTGAAACAAAGCCGGAGGCATCACTCAACAAATAAACCAATGTACCTTCCAGTTCGGAAGGGTTTCCCAAACGCGAGAATGGTGTTCCGTTGACAAATTTTTGAGCACGCTCTGTATAGCTTCCATCTGGATTGGTTAAAAGCGTTCTGTTCTGCTCGGTCAGGAACACGCCCGGAGCAATAGCATTTACACGAATTTTATCGCTGTAACGCTGCGCCAGTTCAGTTGCCATCCATTTTGTAAATCCATCAATACCATGTTTAGCGACTGTGTATCCCAATACCCGCGTTAACGGACGGCTTGCCGCCAGAGACGAAATATTCACAATAGCACCTTTCCCCTTCTTGGCAATAACTTCACCAAAGATTAAAGTCGGGATAATCGTACCGTATAAATTCAGCTCTATTGCTTTGATGGTATCACCAATTTTATTATCAAAGATATCGTCATTAGGCCCTATCGTTGCCCCTGGGATATTTCCTCCGGCAGCATTGAGAAGTCCATCTATCGTACCCCATTTCTCCAGTATCCGTTCTTTTGCTTCTTTCATCGAAACTTCATCCATGACATTGGCTGCAATCGCCAAACCTTCGGATCCTAATCGTTCTACCAGTTGAACACGCTCTTCGGCTTTTTGCATATCACGACCGATAATGCATACTTTAGCACCAGCCTCTGCCAATGCTTGTACAAAGGACTTCCCTAAGATGCCAGTTCCTCCGGTTACGACGATAACTTTATCTTTCAATGAAAAACTATCTAATATACTCATTGTTGATTTTTCGGTTTATAGTTCAATAATACTTAAATTTTAGAAAAGAATGGAATAAGAAACCTAAAAATCAACGATAACGTTTGCGTAAATCATACCTTGAATAAGTAAAAAAAACTGTAATTTAAGCCTCAACAATAACCGATAACAGACGATGCAACAGATTCTTTCCTTTGGTGAAATACTTATCCGGCAACAAAGCACCGGAGCACATTTCTTCGAAATGGGCAAAAATTATCTGGAAATTTTTCCGGGAGGATCCGAAGCCAATGTCGCAGCCACATTGGCTCAGATGGGGAATAACGTATCCTATGCCAGCGCTTTTCCCAATAACACATTAGCTGAGGAAATCTTAACTACACTGAATGTATTGGGCATTAACACTTCCCAAAGCATCCGTATAGGCGACCGCATTGGCACATATATCCTTATGTCGGCAAATGGTCTGTCGAAAGGGGATGTTATCTACGATAGGAAATATTCCAGCTTCAGCCAGTTACGTACCGAGAATATCAATATGGAGCATTTATTGGATGGTGTTTCATGGTTACATTGGACAGCATTGACACCAGCTCTAAACCAAGAAATGGCTGTGGTTATGCACAATGTGCTAAAAGCCGCAAAGGAACGAAATATTACCATCTCTGTTGACTTAAATTACCGCAATAAATTATGGCAATATGGTAAAGAACCCATTGAGGTCATGCCAGATTTGGTTCAATATTGTGATGTTATCATGGGTAATATCTGGGCTGCCAACAAAATGTTGGATATTCCTGTGGATAGTTCGTTCAACCAAGAAACACCACAAGCAACCTATCTGAATGCTGCCCAAGAATCCGCGGTGGAAATATTTAAGAAATACCCAATGTGTAGACATGTAGCCTATACCTTTCGCTTTATGGACAACCCGACACACAATCTCTTTTACGGCACGTACCATAACCAGGACACACATGTACATTCCAGAACATACGAAACCTTTGAGGTTGTAGATCGTATCGGAAGCGGTGATGCTTTCATGGCAGGATTTATTCACGGATTAATCCACCATAAAGCCCCACAAGATATTATTGATATAGCTACGGGAGCAGGTTATCATAAGCTGTTTGTCAAAGGTGATTTTGGAAATGGGAAATATGAGTAGTGAGTATCGGGATATGCTTATTGAGATATGAGACAAGGAACACGGATAAAAGACAACCTTGAACTTTAAACATTAAACCTTAAACAAAAAATGAACAACATAGTAGAAACCATACAACAATACCCGGCTATTCCGGTATACTATCATGACGATAAAGACACGTGCATTGAAGTCCTAAAAGCCTGTTATGAAGGCGGGGTTCGTGTATTTGAATTTGTTAACCGGGGGAATAACGCGAAAGAAAACTTTACAGCTTTACTGGAATACAAAAATCTGCACTTTCCTGATTTAAAATTAGGTATTGGCACAATCAAAACTCCCGAACAAGCAAAAGAATTTGTAGCACTCGGTGCTGAATTTATTGTAAGTCCTATCATCGTAGAGGAAATTGCGGATGAAACCCTAAATAAGGGTATCTTATGGATACCAGGCTGCATGACTCCTACTGAAATCGCTCTGGCGGAACGTCTACAAGCACCTTTAGTGAAATTATTTCCCGGAGATACTTTAGGGCCTAAATTCCTAAAAGCCATCAAGCCGCTATTTCCGCAGGTAAAATTTATGCCTACAGGCGGTGTAGATGTAGAGGAACAAAATATACAAAGTTGGTTTGACGCAGGTGTATTCTCCGTTGGACTGGGCTCGAAATTATTTGCTGCTCCAACCGATGCATCAGATTATGATTGGTTAGTTGAACGTGCAAAAGACTTAATGAAATGGGTGAAGAGATAAATAGCAACTAGAAATTAGTTGCAAACCTTTAATAAAACACGTATTTTTGTATGAGCACAATAGAAAAATTGATAGAACGACTATGTTCCAAACCCAAAGATTTTACTTGGCAGGAATTATTGAAAGTTTTAAAACATTATGGTTATACAGAAATCCCTCGTGGAAAAACATGCGGTTCAATACGGAAATTTATAGATAAAAACCACCAAATCATCAGTATACATGAGCCTCACCCTCAAAAAATATTAAAGTCATATCAACTAAGTGCTGTTATCGATCATTTAAAACTGTAGAAGATGAAAAACTATTTAGAATATAAAGGATACATTGGAACTATCGAATTTTCGGCAGAGGATAGGGTTTTCTATGGAAAACTTCAAGGAATCAACGATTTAGTCACTTTCGAAGGCACGTCTGTCGATGAATTAGAGTCTGCTTTTAAGGAAGCTGTTTCCGATTATATAGAAACCTGCAAATCATTGAACAAAACTCCTGAGAAGACATATAAAGGTACTTTTAATGTACGTATCCCAAAAGAATTGCATCAGCAAACAGCTCTTTTAGCTGCTAAAAAAGGGCTCAATCTCAATGAGGTGGTTAAAATTGCTTTATCCTATATCGTAGAGCACGAAAACGTACTGAAAATCGACATTTCCAAATAGTGAAACACATATAAAAAAAATAGGGTAGCGATTTTTCGCTACCCTATTTTTTTATAGAAAAGACCTTCGGTCTTAATCTTCTTCTTTCGAAGCCAACAACTGATCGTATTCTTCACGAGAACCAACGATAATGTTGCTGTAATCACGTAAACCAGTACCTGAAGGAATCAAGTGACCAACGATTACGTTTTCTTTCAAACCTAACAAATCGTCACGTTTACCAGCGATAGCTGCCTCGTTCAATACTTTCGTAGTTTCCTGGAAGGAAGCTGCAGAGATAAACGATTTCGTACCTAAAGATGCACGGGTAATACCTTGCAACAATGGGCTTGAAGTAGCAGGGATAGCATCACGCACTTCTACGGTTTTCAAATCCTGACGACGAAGTACGGAGTTTTCTTCACGTAACTTACGCATGGTCACAATTTGTCCCGGACGTAGTGAGTTAGAATCTCCGGCATCAACAACCACTTTCTTGTCGAATAGTGAATCATTCTCTGCCATGAAGTCCCATTTGTTAGCAGCTTCTTTCTCCAAGAAGCGTGTATCTCCCGGATCCTCGATATTTACTTTCTGCATCATCTGGTGAACGATAGTCTCGAAGTGTTTATCGTTGATTTTCACCCCTTGCAGACGGTAAACTTCTTGGATACCATTCACGATATAATCCTGAACTGCAGATGGACCTTTGATAGATAAGATATCGGAAGGTGAAATAGAACCATCAGACAATGGCATACCCGCTTTCACAAAGTCATTATCTTGTACCAAGATGTGTTTAGAAAGCGGTACCAAGTATTTCTTAATCTGTCCATCTCTGGATTCGATAGAAATCTCACGATTACCACGTTTCACACCACCCAAGGTTACTACACCATCAATCTCCGTAACAACAGCAGGGTTAGAAGGGTTACGTGCCTCGAATAACTCCGTAACACGTGGAAGACCACCTGTAATATCTCGGGTTTTACCTGTAGCACGAGGAATCTTCGCTATGATAGTACCTTCTTTGATTTTCTGGCCATCTTGTACCGAAACGTGTGCACCAACCGGAATGTTGTATGAACGCAACGCATCTCCCGCTAAATCGGTAATCTTGATTGTCGGGTTTTTCGTTTTATCACGAGTCTCGATGATGACCTTCTCTTTGTGACCGGTTTGCTCGTCAGACTCATCACGGAAAGTAACACCTTCGATGATGGATTCAAACTCGATTTTACCGGCAAACTCAGATATAATCACCGCGTTGTATGGATCCCAGTCTACCAATACTTTACCCTTTTCAACCGTATCACCTTCGTTTACGTACAAGTTCGCTCCATAAGGGATGATCTGATTGTAAAGCACACGTCTATCTTCGCTAACGATACGAATCTCTCCAGAACGACCGATTACAACTTGGTAAGGACCATTCTCGCCTTCTTTAGGCACGGAGCGTACGTTCTCAAATTCAATCTTACCTTCATACTTAGCAACGATACTGGAATCAGCAGCAATATTCGATGCCGTACCACCCACGTGGAATGTACGAAGTGTTAACTGTGTACCTGGCTCACCTACAGACTGTGCTGCAATTACACCAACCGCTTCACCCAATTGAACACGTTTACCAGAAGCCAAGTTACGGCCGTAACAACAAGCACATACACCGCGTTTCGATTCACAGGTTAATACCGAACGAATTTCCACTCCTTCGATACCAGCTTCTTCTATCGCAGCTGCTACTTCTTCACTGATATCTTCATTTGCCGCAACAATAAGTTCACCTGTCTCTGGATGAAAAACATCATTCAATGGTGTACGACCTAAGATACGGTCATATAAAGGCTCAACGATATCATCGTTTTCTTTCAAGGCTGTCTTGTAGATACCACGTAGCGTGCTACAATCATGCTCTACAACAATCATATCCTGTGCAACGTCATGCAGACGACGAGTCAAATAACCCGCATCGGCCGTTTTCAACGCCGTATCCGCAAGACCTTTACGCGCACCGTGGGTAGAGATAAAGTACTCCAATACCGAAAGACCTTCTTTGAAGTTCGATAGAATCGGGTTCTCGATAATCTCACCACCCGAAGTACCTGATTTCTGAGGCTTAGCCATCAAACCACGCATACCACATAACTGACGAATCTGCTCTTTCGAACCACGAGCTCCAGAATCCAACATCATATAAACAGAGTTGAAACCTTGGTTGTCATTAGAAAGAATATCCATCACGTTTGCTGTCAACCTGTTGTTGATACGTGTCCAGATATCGATAATCTGATTATAACGCTCGTTGTTGGTAATGAAACCCATGTTATAGTTGTTCATCACCTCTTCAACCTCGTTTGTAGCTTGCTGAATCAAATCAGCTTTAGCTGCAGGGATATTCAAATCTTGCAAGTTGAACGACAAACCTCCTTTGAAAGCTGTTTGGAATCCTAACTCTTTCATATCATCCAAGAACTGTGCAGCACGAGCCATACCCGTATTTTTCACAATATCCCCAATGATATTACGCAATGATTTTTTAGTCAACAATTCGTTGATGTAGCCCATTTCGATAGGAACAATCTGGTTAAAGATTACACGCCCTACAGTTGTTTCGATGATGGCATCAACAATCTGTCCTTCTTTATTTTTTGTTTTCGTTTTTACTTTGATGAAAGCATGCAAATCGATCTGATTCTCGTTCAAGGCGATAATTACCTCTTCCGGAGAATAGAAAGTCATTCCTTCACCTCTTACTTTATGATCTTCAGTAGACTTACGGCCTTTAGTAATATAGTAAAGACCCAATACCATATCTTGTGATGGTACTGTCACTGGCGAACCGTTCGCAGGGTTAAGAATGTTGTGCGAAGCCAACATCAAGATTTGGGCTTCCAAAATCGCAGCATTACCCAAAGGTAAGTGAACCGCCATCTGGTCACCGTCAAAATCGGCGTTGAACGCTGTACATACCAATGGGTGCAATTGGATAGCTTTACCTTCTACCAAAGTGGGCTGGAAAGCCTGAATACCCAAACGGTGAAGCGTAGGCGCACGGTTTAATAGTACAGGGTGTCCTTTCAATACATTTTCAAGAATATCCCATACAACCGGATCCTTACGGTCAACGATTTTCTTCGCTGATTTTACAGTCTTCACAATACCACGCTCAATCATCTTACGGATAATGAATGGTTTGTAAAGCTCTGCCGCCATATCTTTAGGAAGACCACACTCGTGTAATTTCAAGTGCGGACCAACGACGATTACCGAACGAGCCGAATAATCCACACGTTTACCTAATAAGTTTTGACGGAAACGACCTTGTTTACCTTTCAAAATATCAGACAACGATTTCAACGCACGGTTACCTTCTGTTTTCACAGCATTCACTTTACGCGAGTTATCGAATAAAGAGTCTACTGCTTCCTGAAGCATACGTTTTTCGTTACGCAAGATAACTTCTGGTGCTTTGATCTCGATTAAACGCTTCAAACGGTTGTTACGGATAATCACACGACGGTACAAGTCATTCAAATCCGAAGTGGCAAAACGACCACCATCCAATGGCACCAATGGGCGCAATTCTGGTGGAATAATCGGAACGATTTTCACAATCATCCACTCCGGACGGTTCTCGATACGACCATTTGCACCACGGAAAGCTTCTACCACGTGAAGACGTTTCAAAGCCTCGTTTTTACGTTGCTGAGAAGTCTCGTTAGCCGCTTGGTGACGCAAATCGTATGACAACTGATCCAAATCAATACGTTTCAACAACTCTTCCATAGCTTCAGCACCCATCTTAGCGATGAATTTCTGCGGATCGTTATCGTCTAAGTATTGATTTTCTTTTGGTAAAGTATCTAAAATATCCAAATACTCTTCCTCAGTCAAGAAATCCATGTAAGAGATACCATCTTCTTCCTTGATACCGGCTTGGATAACCACATATCTTTCGTAGTAGATGATCATATCCAATTTCTTGGTAGGAAGTCCCAACAAATAACCAATTTTGTTAGGTAAAGAACGGAAGTACCAGATGTGTGCCACAGGAACCACCAAGTTGATGTGCCCCATACGCTCACGACGTACTTTCTTCTCCGTTACTTCCACACCACAACGGTCACACACGATACCTTTGTAACGGATACGCTTGTATTTACCACAGTGACATTCGTAATCCTTTACAGGACCGAAGATACGCTCACAGAATAAACCATCACGCTCTGGTTTGTAGGTACGATAGTTGATCGTCTCTGGTTTGGTAACCTCACCGCTGGAACGCTCCAAGATAGTCTCAGGAGAAGCCAAGCTGATCGTAATCGATGTGAAGTTACTTTTAATTTTATTATCTTTTTTGTAAGACATACGTTGTATAACTTAAAGATGTATACAAGACCTATAAGGCTTTGAAAACCTTATAGGTCTAAAATTTTGCTTTAATCTAATGTGATATCTAATCCTAAACCGCGTAACTCGTGCACCAATACGTTGAACGATTCTGGTACTGATGGCGTTGGAAGGTTATTGCCCTTAACGATAGCTTCGTAAGTTTTTGCACGACCAACCACGTCATCCGATTTCACGGTCAAGATCTCCTGTAGGATATTGGATGCACCGAATGCCTCCAATGCCCACACCTCCATCTCACCGAAACGCTGACCACCAAATTGTGCTTTACCACCCAATGGTTGTTGCGTAATCAACGAGTAAGGACCAATAGAACGAGCGTGCATTTTATCATCTACCATGTGACCTAATTTCAGCATGTAGATAACACCCACAGTAGTCGGTTGGTCAAAGCGTTCACCTGTCAAACCATTGTACAGATAAGTTCTACCCGACATTGGCAATTCAGCTTTTGCAATCCACTCTTCTACCTCGTCCATTTCAGCACCGTCAAAGATTGGTGTAGCGAATTTCATTCCCAATTTCTGACCAGCCCAACCCAAAACAGTTTCGTAAATCTGTCCAAGGTTCATCCGTGAAGGTACCCCCAATGGGTTCAATACGATATCAACCGGTGTTCCATCTTCCAAGAATGGCATATCCTCATCACGAACGATACGTGCAACGATACCTTTGTTACCGTGACGTCCCGCCATCTTATCCCCTACTTTCAGCTTACGTTTCTTAGCAACATAAACTTTAGCCATCTGAACGATACCTGATGGAAGTTCATCACCTACAGAGATTGCAAACTTATCACGTTTGAAAGCACCCAATTCTTCGTTAACTTTAATGTTATAGAAGTGAAGCGCCAACTTGATCAATTCGTTTTTCTCTTCATCAGTAGTCCATCCAGTTGGGTTAATGTGTGCATAATCCAAATCCATAAGGATTTTTTGTGTGAATTTAGCTCCTTTAGGTACTAACAATTCTTTGTACACATTATATACGCCTTGGCTGGTTTTGCCGTTTACAATCGTGAATAGTTTTTCAACCAAACGATCTTTCAACGTTTTAACAGCTTTGTCGTGTGCTACTTCTAATTTGTCCAAAGCTTTTCTTTCAACTTCTTTAGACATTTTCTTCGCACGAGAGAATAATTTCGTATCGATTACTACACCTTTTAGAGAAGGAGACGCTTTCAATGAAGCATCTTTCACATCACCAGCCTTATCACCGAAGATTGCACGAAGCAATTTTTCTTCTGGTGAAGGATCTGACTCACCTTTAGGTGTAATTTTACCGATTAAGATGTCGCCACCATTAACCTCAGCACCAATACGGATAATACCGTTTTCGTCAAGGTCCTTAGTAGCTTCTTCCGAAACATTCGGGATATCTGCTGTCAATTCTTCTTCACCACGTTTTGTATCACGTACTTCCAATTCAAACTCTTCGATATGCAAAGAAGTGAATAAGTCTTGCGATACTACGCGCTCAGAGATTACAATCGCATCCTCAAAGTTATATCCTTGCCAAGGCATGAATGCTACTTTCAAGTTACGGCCCAATGCCAACTCACCATTTTCAGTAGCATAACCTTCACATAACACCTGTCCTTTAGTAACTTTTTGACCTTTCGTTACGATAGGTTTCAAGTTGATACACGTGTTTTGGTTCGTTTTCTTGAACTTGGTAAGTCTATATGTCTGTACGTCGTTGTCAAACGACACCAAACGATCATCTTCCGTACGTTCGTAACGGATTTTGATTTCGTTCGCATCTACATATTCAACAACACCGTTACCTTCTGCATTAATTAAGGTACGCGAATCCGAAGCTACACGAGCTTCCAGACCAGTACCCACAATCGGTGCTTGTGGTTTCAACAAAGGCACAGCTTGACGCTGCATGTTCGACCCCATCAACGCACGGTTGGCATCATCATGCTCCAAGAAAGGAATCAACGAAGCCGCAATAGAGGTAATCTGGTTAGGCGCAACGTCCATATAATCCAATTTCTCAGGCTCGATAATCGGGAAGTCACCCTCGTATCTTGCTTTTACTTTTGGATCCTCAAAATTACCTTTATCGTCATATTGTGCGTTCGCCTGTGCGATAGTTTTGTCGTCTTCATCCTCAGCAGATAAATAAACTACCGGCTCATCCACAACGACTTTACCATCTCTTACTTTACGGTAAGGTGTTTCGATAAAGCCTAAGTTGTTGATTTTCGCGTGTACAGCCAAAGAAGAAATCAAACCGATGTTTGGTCCCTCTGGAGTCTCGATAGTACATAAACGACCATAGTGTGTGTAGTGAACGTCACGCACCTCGAAACCTGCACGCTCGCGGGATAGACCACCTGGCCCTAAAGCTGACAAACGACGCTTGTGCGTAATTTCAGCCAATGGGTTCGTTTGATCCATAAACTGTGACAACTGGTTCGTTCCGAAGAATGAGTTGATAACAGACGATAAAGTACGTGCATTAATCAAATCAGTCGGCGTGAAGACCTCGTTATCACGGATATTCATACGCTCACGGATAGTACGGGCCATACGTGACAGACCGACACCAAACTGTGCGTACAATTGCTCTCCTACAGTACGTACACGACGGTTTGACAAGTGGTCAATATCATCTACCTCTGCTTTGGAGTTAATTAAGTTGATAAGATACTTCACGATGGCAATGATGTCCTCGCGCGTCAATACTTTGGTTTCATCCGCAGTACCTAAACCTAACTTACGGTTAATGCGGTAACGACCCACATCTCCCAAATCGTAACGTTTGTCTGAGAAGAACAAACGATCGATGATACCACGAGCCGTTTCCTCATCAGGTGGTTCAGCGTTACGCAATTGGCGATAGATGTGTTCTACAGCTTCTTTTTCCGAGTTAGACGTATCCTTCTGTAAAGTATTATATATAATAGAGTAATCCGCATTGTTTGCACCATCTTCTTTCGCAAGGATAATAGATTTTACACCTGCGTCGATGATTAATTCAATGTGGTCTTCCTCTAAAACGGTTTCACGTTCTAAGATAATTTCGTTACGGTCGATAGATACAACTTCACCTGTATCTTCATCCACGAAATCTTCGATCCATTTTTTCAATACCCTGGCAGCCAAACGACGACCAACGTATTTTTTAAGACCCGACTTGCTTACCTTAACCTCATCTGCAAGATCGAACAATTCTAAGATATCTTTATCGGAATCATAACCGATCGCGCGCAACAAAGTAGTAACCGGGAATTTCTTTTTACGGTCGATATAAGCATACATCACGTTGTTTACGTCTGTCGCAAATTCGATCCAAGATCCTTTGAAAGGAATTACCCTTGCAGAATAAAGTTTAGTACCATTTGTGTGTCTACTCTGACCGAAGAATACCCCAGGAGAACGGTGTAATTGTGAAACGATAACACGCTCGGCACCGTTGATAACGAAGGTACCTTTAGGCGTCATGTAAGGAATCGTTCCCAAATATACATCCTGTACAATGGTTTCGAAATCTTCGTGTTCCTCATCATTACAAGATAACTTCAATTTTGCCTTTAGAGGAACGCTGTAAGTCAGACCACGCTCGATACACTCTTGGATATCGTAGCGAGGAGGATCGATGAAATAATCCAAAAACTCCAGCACAAAAATGTTTCTTGAATCAGAAATAGGGAAGTTTTCCGAGAAAACCTTGAACAGCCCTTCCTGATGGCGATTGTCAGAAGTAGTTTCTAATTGAAAAAACTCCTTGAAAGATTGCAATTGCACGTCCAGAAAATCCGGATAATCAATAACCTTCTTACTGGTAGCAAAATTTATTCTTTCTTTTTGAATATTATTGTTTGCCAAGGGAATAAGATTTTTAGTTTAAAAAAACTGAGCTAACTATGCTGTAATCGTATCGCATATCGTCAAATGTCAGCATCCATTTGACATACGTTAATATAAACAGGAATAGACTCTGTCAAAAACTTGACAGAGTCTAAACCTTTTAAGGTGCTTTTTCGGTGTCGAGATTACTTGATCTCAACAACAGCTCCAGCTTCTTCTAATTGTTTTTTCAAAGCTTCTGCTTCGTCTTTAGAAACACCAGCTTTCAATTCTTTAGGAGCTCCGTCAACTAAATCTTTAGCTTCTTTCAAGCCTAAGCCAGCTAAATCTTTAACCAATTTAACTACTGCTAATTTCTGACCACCAGCTTCTTTCAAGATAACGTCAAATGAAGTTTTCTCTTCAGCAGCACCAGCGCCACCTTCAGCAGGAGCAGCAGCAACTGCAACAGCAGCAGCAGCAGGCTCGATACCGTACTCGTCTTTTAAGATATCAGCTAATTCTTTAACTTCTTTTACCGTTAAGTTAACTAACTGTTCAGCAAGTTGTTTT
>Ga0079224_100000901_pt1 | contig 32047 bp, 24 predicted proteins | sample Stecom2015_FD_80414 | JGI IMG/M metagenome (GOLD analysis project Ga0079224, IMG submission 80414) | Agricultural soil microbial communities from Utah to study Nitrogen management - Steer compost 2015 | ecosystem: Environmental > Terrestrial > Soil > Agricultural land | place: USA: Utah... | reverse complement strand
GCTGCTCGCCGCCGCCGAGGAGGCGATGGCCGCCGAACGGGAGGCGGCGGCCGCCGAGCCGGAGCTGGCCGCCGAGGCCACCGAGCTGGCCGCCCGGCTCGACCGGCTCCGCGCCACGGCCGAGGAGCTCGGCCGCCGGCTCGCGGAGCACCGCGCCCAGGAGCGCGACCTGGCGGCCGAGCACGCCCGCCTCGCCGCCCGCCTCGCCGAGGCGCTCGGCGAGGACCGGGACGTGCGGGCGAGGAGGGAGCGGCTCGAGCGGGAGCTCGGGCTGCTCACCGCCGCCGCGGACGCGGTCGCCGCCGCGCGCGCCGCGGAAGAGGCCTACCGGCAGGCGCGCGCCGCGGTGCCGGAGGGCGCCGAGGAGGAGGCCGCCCGCCGGGCCCTGGAGGAGGCCGACAAGGCGCTCGAGTCCGCGAACACGCTCGCGGCCGAGGAGCCCGCGCTCGCCGAGGAGCGGCGGCGGCTCGCCGAGGAGCTCGCCACCGTGGAGGAGCGGGCCAGGCGGCTGGCGATCGAGACGGCAGAGACCCGCACCCGCCTGGAGCGGCTCACCGAGGAGGAGGCGCGGCTCACCGGGCTCCTCGACGAGCACCGCGGCGAGGACCCCTCGCTCGCCGCGCGGCTGGAGCGGATCACCGCGGAGACGGCGCTGCTCCGCGACGCCGCGGAGGCGGTGGAGCGGGCGCGCCTCGCCGAGCAGGAGCGGGAGCGCGCGGCCGCCGAGGCGGAGGCGGCGGCAGCCGAGGCGGGCTTCCGCGGGGTGGCCGACGCCAAGGCCGCGATCCGCACCGAAGCGGAACGCGAGGAGATGGCCGAACGCCTGCGGCGGTTCGACGCCGAGCAGGCCGCGATCGAGGCCGAGCTGGCCGACCCCGAGCTCGCCGCGGCCGCGGCCGGCCCGGCCCCGGACCTGGCCGCGCTCGAGCAGGAGCACGAGCGGGCCGAGCGCGAGCACGCGGAGCGGGTCTCCGCCCGGGACCGGGCGCGGAGCCGGCTCGACCAGCTCACCGACCTCGCCGCCGAGCTGGAGGCCGCCCACCGGCGCCACCTGCCCGCCGCGGAACGGCACCGCCTCGCCAGGCGGATGGCCGAGCTCACCGGCGGCACCTCGCCGGACAACCGCTACCACATGCGGCTCTCCTCCTACGTGCTCGGCGAGCGGCTCCGCCAGGTGGTCGACGCGGCCAACGACCGGCTCGACCGCATGTCGGGCGGCCGCTACCTGCTCGAGCACGACCTGGGCCGGGTCGCGGGGGACCGGGGACGGTCCGGCGGGGGTCTGGCGCTCCGCGTGCTCGACGGCTGGACCGGGGCCGCGCGCGACCCGGCGACCCTCTCCGGCGGGGAGAGCTTCATCGCCTCGCTCGCCCTGGCGCTCGGCCTCGCCGACGTGGTCGCCGCCGAGGCGGGCGGGCCCGAGATCGGCACGCTCTTCGTGGACGAGGGGTTCGGCACGCTCGACGAGGAGACCCTCGACGACGTGCTCGACATCCTCGACGGCCTGCGGGAGGGCGGCCGGGCCGTGGGGATCGTCAGCCACGTCGCCGAGCTGCGCCTGCGGATCCCGGCGCGGCTCCAGGTGGTCAAGGGCCGGTCGGGCTCACGGCTGGTGCATGCCTGAGGGGGCGGCCCGCCCGGCGAGCAGCTCGGCGAGGTGGTAGGCCCGGGCGCCGGCGAGCTGGGCGAGCTGCGTGCGGCAGGAGAACCCGTCGGCGAGCAGGATCGTGCCCTCCGCGGCCTGCCGTACCGCGGGGAGCAGCCGGGTCTCCGCCACCGCGACCGAGATCTCGAAGTGGCCGCGCTCGGCGCCGAAGTTGCCGGCGAGCCCGCAGCACCCGCCGACCGAGGTGACCGAGGCGCCCGCGCGCGAGAGCAGCTCCCGGTCGGTGTCCCAGCCCAGCACGGCGTGGTGGTGGCAGTGCGGCTGGGCGAGGATCTCCACCCCGGTCAGGTCGGGCGGGGTCCAGCCCGGCAGGCCGCTCAGGAACTCGGCGAGGGTGCGCACCGACCCGGAGACGGCCCGCGCGGCCGGGTCGTCCGGGCCGAGCAGGTCGAGCGCGTCCGACCGCAGCACCGCGGCGCAGGACGGCTCGAGCGCGATGATCGGCATCCCCGCCCGCGCGTGCCGGGCCAGGGCGTCGACGGTACGGCGGAGCCTGCGGCGGGCGGTGGTGAGCTGCCCGGTGGAGATCCAGGTGAGGCCGCAGCAGAGCGAGGCCCGGGGCACGGCCACGGCCACGCCGGCCCGGCCCAGCACCTCGATCGCGGCGAGCGCGATCTCCGGGGCGAAATGGTCGGTGAACGTGTCCACCCACAGCAGCGCGGTGCGGCCGGGCGCGGTCCGCCCCGGGCCTTCGCCGGGACGTCCGGGCCGGGATTCCGATCGCGGCGGCCGGTGCCGCCGGAACCGCTTCGGAGCGAAGTACGGCAGCTCCCGCCGGGGGTCGATCCCGCCGAGCCGTTTGATCAGCCCGGTGAGCGGACCGGCGTGGAGCAGCGCGTTGGCCGCCCCGGGGGCGAGGCCGGCGAGCGCGGCCCAGCGCGGCAGCCACCCCAGGGTGTAGTGCGAGGCGGGGCGCAGCCGGCGCCGGTAGGCGGCGTGCAGCGCCTCGGCCTTGTAGGTGGCCATGTCCACCCCGGTCGGGCAGTCCGACAGGCAGCCCTTGCAGGCGAGGCACAGGTCGAGCACCTCGCGGACCTCGGGCGCGCGCAGCCCGCCGGGGAGGGCGCCGCTCACCGCCTCCTGCAGCACCCGGGCCCGGCCCCGGGTGGAGTCCTTCTCGTCCCGGGTGGCCTGGTAGGACGGGCACATCACCGTGTCCCCGGTCACCGTCTCGGCCCGGCACCGGCCGACCCCGGTGCACCGGTGCACCGCGGTGGCCAGGTCCCCGCGGTCGTGCGGGTAGCGGAACACGGTGCCGCGCACCGGCGGGGGTGGCGGCTGGAGCCGGAGGTCCGCGTCGGCCCGGGCCGGCCGGACGATCACCCCCGGGTTGAGCACGCCGCCGGGGTCGAAGACGTCCTTCACCGCGGCGAACGCGGCGAGCGCGGCGGGGGAGTACATGAGCGGCAGCAGCTCGCTGCGGGCCCGGCCGTCGCCGTGCTCCCCGGACATCGAGCCGCCGTACCCGGCGACCAGGCGGGCGGCGTCGAGCAGGAACGCCCGGAACGCGGCGGCGCCGTCGGGGCGGTGGAACGGGAAGTCGATCCGCACGTGCACGCAGCCGTCGCCGAAGTGGCCGTACGGCAGGCCGGTGAGCCCGTGCGCGGCGAGCAGCTCCTCGAAGTCCCGCAGGTACGCGCCGAGCCGCTCCGGCGGCACGGCGGCGTCCTCCCACCCGGCGTGCGCCGGCGCGCCGGCGGGGGTGCGCGCGGCGAGCCCGGCGCCGTCCTCCCGGATCCGCCAGACCGCCGCCGCGTGCCCCGTGTCCTCGATCACCATGCTGTCGGCCGCGCCCGCGTCGGCGATGAGCGCGCGGGCCGCGGCGCGCAGCTCGGCCTCGTGCTCGCCGCCGAGCTCGACGAGGAGCCAGCCCCGCCCGCCGGGGAGCGGCGGCACCCGGGACGGGCCCCGCCGGTCGCGCACCAGGTCGATGAGGCGCGCGTCGAAGCCCTCCAGGGCGACCGGCCGGTGCGGCAGGAGCGCGGGCACCGCGTCGGCGGCCGCCGCCATGTCCGGGTACCCGAGCACGACGAGCACGGTCCGGGCGGGCGTGGCCACCAGCCTGAGCTCGGCCTCGAGCACCAGCGCCCAGGTGCCCTCGGAGCCGACCATGGCCTTGGCCACGTCGAACCCGCGTTCGGGCAGGAGGTGCTCGAGGGAGTAGCCGGAGATCTGCCGGGGGAACCGGCCGAGCTCGGTGCGGATCACCGCGAGGTGGTCCCGGACCACCCGGCGGAGCGTGGTGAGCGTGGGGGAGATCTCCGACCTGGTGGAGAGCCGTTCCCCGCCCCCGGTCAGCACGTCGAGGGCGAGCACGTTGTCGGCGGTGCGGCCGTAGGCGAGCGCCCGCGACCCGCACGCGTTGTTGCCGATCATGCCGCCGATCGTGCACCGGCTGTGCGTCGACGGGTCCGGCCCGAACCGCAGGCCGTACGGCGCGGCCAGGCGTTGCAGGGTGCCGAGTACGGCCCCGGGCTCGACCACGGCGGTGCGGGACTCCGGGTCGAGGGACCTCACCCGCCGCATGTGGCGGCTGAAGTCGAGGATCACCCCGGGGCCGACGGCGTTGCCCGCGATCGAGGTGCCGGCACCGCGCGCGGTGATGGGCACCCCTTCGGCGCGGCAGACCGAGAGCGCGGCGGCGACGTCATCGGCGTCGCGGGGGAAGACCACGACCGACGGGAGCACCCGGTAGAGGGAGGCGTCGGAAGAGTACTCCGCCCGGCGGCGTGACGACGCGTCGACGTCGCGCACCCCGGCCTTGCGCAGCACCTCGGCGAGCTGGGACGGCTTCAGGGCGCGACCTCCGAGGGTCGGCTCCGCTCGCCGGTGGCCCGCCCGTGGCCATGCCCATGCCCGTGGCCGTGCCCGTGACCATGCCCGTGCCCGTGGGCGTGGGCATGGCTCGGGGCGGCGCCCGGCAGCGGGTCCCCGGCGCGCAGCGGGGCGCGCTCGAACCGGCCTTCGTGCGCGAGGATGGGCCGCCGGTCCCCGGCGAGCTCGGGGTACTTCTCCTCGAGCCTGCGCCGGGCGTCGGCGGTCCTGCGCAGCTCGGCGACGTACTCCCGGTTCGCCCCGTAGGTGCCGCGCCAGGTCTGCGGCATCCGCTCGGGCGGCGGCGGGGCGCTCGCCAGGCCGGTCACCGCGACCCGGCTGGGGACCTTGGTCGTGGCCGCGCCGCAGTAGGGGCAGTCCGGGAGCGGTGCGGTGAAGGACTGGATCACCTCGAACCGGTGTCCCTCACCGCAGCGCAGGTCGTAGATCGGCATGGCGTCACCACAGCGTAATGGAGCGGGTCAGGATGCCGGCGAGGTCCTCCTCGGTCACCGGCTTGGGCGCGGTGGCGAGCAGCCGCTGCTGCTTCATCGCCCCCTCGACCAGGGCGGGGACGTCACCGCTGTCGTAGCCGACACCGCCGATGCCGTTCGGCATGCCGATGTCCTGCATGAGCCGGAGCAGCACCCGGGGCAGGAACTCCGCCGGGTCGTCCGGCCGCTCCGCCCCCGGGTCGAGCAGCTCGGCGGCGCGCAGGTGCCGCTCCGGGTTCGCCTCGAAGGTGAACCGGAACGCCTCGGGCGCGGTGAGCGCCACGGCCATGCCGTGCGGCACCAGCGGCTCGGCGTCCGGGTAGCCGTCGGGGTGGAAGTCCTTCACCCGGCCGGCGATCGGGTAGGCGTTGGCGTGCGGGATGTGCACGCCGGCGTTGCCGAACCCGAGCCCGGCGAAGGTCGCGGCGAGGGCCATCTTCGCCCGCGCCTCGGTGTCGTTCCCGTCGCGCACCGCGGCGCGGAACGACTCGGCGAGGAGGCGCATCGCCTGCTCGGACCACATGTCGGAGATCGGGTTCGCGCCGCAGTACGGCACGCGCTCCTCGGGCCGCTTGTGCTCGTAGGAGGTGTACGGCCGGGCGGTGTAGCTCTCCAGCGCGTGGCAGAGGATGTCCATCCCCGCCGAGGCGGTCACCCCGGCCGGCTGGGTGAGGGTCAGGTCCGGGTCGACCACGGCGAGCACCGGGCGGAGCCGCGGATGGCTGATCCCGGTCTTCACCTTCAGGGCGAGCACGTCGAGCACGCAGATCGTGGTGCTCTCCGACCCGGTCCCCGTGGTGGTGGGCACCGCGATCAGCGGCTTGAGCGGCTCGGACGGGGCGCGGCCCCCGCCCACCGGGGCGTTGACGTAGTCCATCAGCTCGCCCGGGTTGGTGGTGAGCAGGTTGACGGCCTTCGCCGTGTCGATGCTCGACCCGCCGCCGACCGCGACGTAGGCGTCCCACGGCCCGGTCGCGCGGGCGTGCTCGATCGCGGCGAGCAGGCTCTCGTCGGTGGGCTCGACGTGGACCCCGTCGTAGACCTCCGCGGCGATGCCGTACTTGCCGATCTGCTCGGCGATCCGCTGCGGGGCGCCGGTCGCCGCCACACCGGGGTCGGTGATGACGAGCACGCGGCGTACGCCGGACTGGCTGAGATCGAACCCGATCTCGGCGGAGGCGCCGGGACCGAACTTCAGCGCCGGCGCGCCGTAGGTGAAGATCGACTCAGGATTGCTGGGCGCGTACACGTCGGCCTCTCAGCTGTAGTAGCCGTGGGGGGCGGTGCGCATGGAGCGGAGCTGCTCGGCGTCGTGCCCGAAGACGACCATGGCGTTGCTCTGCTCGGCGATCGAGCGGATCTTCTCCACCGAGGCGTACCAGGCGCTCAGGTCGTTGACGATCGCCGCGGGCACGGCCGGCGGGCCGTACGAGTCGCCCATGTAGACGGCGTCGGACGTGAAGATCATGGTGCCGGTCTCGGGGAGGTCGACGCGCATCGCCATGGTGCCGGGGGTGTGGCCGGGCGCCTCGATCAGCGTCACCCCGGGGAGGATCTCGGTGTCGCCGGAGACGGTCTCGAACTCGAGGCCCTCGTAGTCGGCCTTGAGGTGCGCCCCGGTGAACGGGCCCTCGAAGCCGAAGGCGAACTCCTTCTCCTTCTGGTGGCAGATCAGCTTGGCCCCGGTGTTGGCGAACAGCCGCACGTTGCCGGCGTGGTCGAAGTGCAGGTGGGAGAGGACCACGTAGTCGATGTTCTCCGGGGCGAAGCCGAGCCGGCCGAGCTGGGCGTCGAGGTACTGCTCCTCGGTGACCTGGTCGTAGGGGAAGTACTCCTGCAGCCCGGTCGGCTCCCACCGGGTCTCCCAGTCACGCGGGCAGCTCGTGTCCCACAGGAGGGTGCCCTCGCTCGTCTCTACGAGGACGGCGTGGGTGGTGCAGGGGTACCACTCGACCGGCTTGTCCCGCTCCGAGCGGGGCCGGATGGTGCGGCCTGGCTTGAGCAGCAGCCAGGTGAGGTCACAGCTCATCGCCCCGCAGTCGAGCACGTGCAGTTTCATCGCCGCTCCCCTGGTGGTTGGGCTAACCGGTAGGTGACTGGAATGTGGCATGTAGCATGCTACGTGTCAATATCCCGGGGAGAATTTCCTCGCTAGGCTCCACCACAACGGCAAACGAAGATCCGAGAGGTCGTCTGGCGGTGCGAGCGGTCGACGGTACGTCCAGCCTCACCGAGCAGGTGCTCGAGTCGGTCCGTGAGGCCATTCACTCCGGTGAGCTCAAGGCGGGGGAGCTGTACTCGGTGTACCAGCTCGCCGCGCAGCTCAACGTGTCCCGGACCCCGGTCCGGGAGGCGATGCTCCGGCTCGCCGAGGCCGGCATGGTCCGGTTCGAGCGCAGCAAGGGCTTCCGCGTGCTCCGCCGCGACCCCCGGGAGATCGCCGAGATCTTCCAGCTCCGGCTGCTGCTCGAGGTGCCCGCGACCCGGCGGGCCGCCCGGCACGCCGACGAAGCGCTGATCATCCGGCTCAAGGAGGAGCTGGCCGCGATGCGCGCCGCGGCCGAGGCGCACGACGAGCCGCTCTTCATGCGGCATGACCGCGCGTTCCACGAGATCCTGCTCGCCGCCGGAGGCAACCGGAAGCTCGTCGACACGGTCGGCCGGCTCCGGGACTCCACGATCATGCTCGGCGCCTCCACCGTGGACCGGTCCCGCTCGCTCGCCGACATCGCCGCCGAGCACGAGCCGATCCTCGCCGCGATCGAGGCCCGGGACCCGGGCGCGGCCGCCGAGGCGATGCGCGTGCACGTCACCCACACCGGGGAGCTGCTCGTCATCCAGGCCGCCGCGGAGAACGGGCGCACCGCCGACGAGGACGCCCTCGAGCTGATCCGCGACGCCGAGGGCATCTGACGGTCTCGCTGTCCGGCCGGCCCATGGCGTACGGGGCCGGATGGGCGCGGGCCGGTACGGCGCATGGCCGGGCCGGCGGACGTCGACGCCGGATCGCCGGTCAACCGGGGAGCCTGGCAGGCGGATCAAGCGGCCGGCCCTCCCGCGACATCCGGCCGGTCATGAGCGGTTCACCTCGCTCGATCGGGAGCGGCATCCCGCGCCGGACCGGAGGGAGGAGAGGGGGTCAAGGTCTCCTGAATCATGGAGTAGCGCCCGTCCGATGGCTGCTCCACCCGGTATGCGGGGAGACTCCCGCGCGGGACGACGAAGAACCGCCTCCCGTCCTCCGGCAGCGCGGTCGGCACGGTCTCCTGCCCACCGTGACGCCAGGTGAGCACGACGCGGAACCGGCACGCGCAGCCATGGCTGCTGAAGTACAGCCGGAAGGTCTCGTGCTCACCTTTGATGGTGTAGGGGAGCAGGATCCGGGTCACCGGCTCGCCCGGACGGGTGTTGAGGTCCACGGGTGAGAACGCCGGCGGGTGTTCGTCCAGTGCCACCTTCCAGGCCCACTGCGGGATTGCCTGCGCGCACCCTCCCCAGCCCGGGCGGACCAGCACGCCCATCTGCGGCGTGGCGTTCCGGCCGACCTCCTCGACGTGGATCCCGGTGAGCTCGAGCTCGGCCTCGGACTCCCGCCGGACCGAGATGTCCAGCCAGACGTCGTCAGCGAGGACCGGGTCGTCCACGTCCGGATCGGTCTCCGCCACCTCCTTGGGATCGACCCGGTCGGCCGGCCGGGACAGGTAACGGTGGGCGCAGAAGGCGTTCCAGACGTAGGTCACGTTCGGGGCCGCCTTGCGCGGCACCGGCGAAGCGGATGAACCCGGTTCCTCGGGCGGGTCTGGTTCTGAAGGCGTTGCGCCGGGCTCGGATGTCGGGCGCGGGTCGCGCGGTCCTGCCCCGCCTCCCCCGTTCACTCTGTTCAGCTCCTCGATCGCGGAACTCAATTGAAATATGAGGATCAAGACGAGCGCGATGGACGTGAATGCGAATCCGAGGGTACCGGCGAGAAATATCTTGTGACGACGGAGTTCCTCGGCGAATTCCAGCCCGGATACCACCGCGATGGCGGCGCATGCGATGGCGAGGAGGATTATGCCGTGGATCCAACGCTCGACTTCCGGTAGTAAGAAGGACCAGAATCCGACCGCGGTAGAGAGCGTCCCGATGACCGATTGCCATATGGTCTTCTTGTCGGTGGCTTTGCCCGAGCCCTGGTGTGGGCCTGAGGTGATAGGAGGCCTGTCCGTCATGGGAAGCTCCGCTCACGTCGGCACGACCGGCCTCAGACATGATGATTCATTGATCGCGCCTCCGGCCAGTCGCTGTGACGGATTCGGCCGACCTGAGAAGACCATGAACCAGGTGTCCCGGCCACGGCGAGGCGTCTTTCGTCACTTCTGCCGGAGCGTCAAACCGCGCGCCGTCCGTCGCCGTGGCGTGCCGGCAGGGTTGAGGCGTATTGGGCACCGAATGGTTCGCTCTGCCGAAGCGTGACGGAAGTCTATTCCGGAAATGGCCGATTCCGGCGTCTGAAAATCGGCCATTCGGTGGCCGCGCAGGTCCTGAGCAACGCGGGATGGGCGAGCAGGGGCGGGCGAGCCATGGCGCACCGACCCGGCCGCGTCGGCCTCGGGGAACCGGCGTGCGGGCCCGCCTCCTCGCCGTACGAGGACTCAGGTCACGCCGGGAGCGGCAGCCAGCGGCTCGTGAGGAGGTAGCCGCCGCCGAGCACGGCGGCCACGGACACGGCGAGGAAGAGCAGCAGCCAGAATCCGGCGGGCAGCGGGGTGATCCGGGCGAGCTGGTCGGCGTCGGAGTACGGGGCCCGGCCGCGCCGCCGCTTCGACCACAGCTCGATGATCGGCCGCACCCCGCCGAAGAGCAGGAACCAGGCCGCCAGGTGGGCGAAGAACACCTGCACCCCGGCGTCGGCGAACCAGGAGAGGGCGAACACCGCCATCGCCACCGCGAAGAGCGCCACCAGGCCGAACAGGTTCCGGACCATGAGCAGCATGCCGGTCAGCAGGGCGAGCATCGCCCATAACAGCAGGGCGACGTACCCGGACGAGACGAGCCAGGCGGCGCCCAGCCCGAGCAGCGAGGGGGCGAGGTAGCCGGCCGCGGCGGTCGCCACCATGCCCGGTCCGGTGGGGCGGCCCTTGGTGAGGGTGATCCCCGAGGTGTCCGAGTGGAGGCGGATGCCCTTCAACGTGCGCCGGGTCAGCAGGGCGGTGAGGGCGTGCCCGCCCTCGTGGGCGATGGTGATGAGCGCCCGGGCCGACCGCCACGGGACCGGGTGGGCGACGAAGAGGAACGCGGCCACCCCGGTGAGGGCGACCAGCCACGGCTGGGGCGCGGGCAGCGGAGCGGTCAGCTCGTTCCAGAGCTCGTTCAGGGGGTCACCTCGGCTCGATGAAAGGTCACCTCGGCCGGAATCGTACGGCCTTGCCGTGGAGAGTGAGGAAATTTGCTTGGCATCCTGACTGTCTAGATATATCGTTGACCGGCTTTCCCGCGGCCCGAGCCCTGGACGGGTACGGCGCACGGCCCGCCCGGGGAACGGCGTGGCCGCGCCGGGCCGTGGGGCCGGCCCGGCGAGCCGGATGGCACGTGCTCCGCGCGGCGGACGTACCGGCGGATCGCCGGGGAGAGGACCCGCCCACGAGCACGCGGCAGGCGATGTTCCGGAATCTCGCGGAGGATCGGTGAGCCAGACCCCGGCCGTGGCCGTACACGGCCTGACGAAGCGATATGACAAGGTCGAGGCCGTCAAGGGCATCGACTTCGAAGTGGCGCCCGGGGAGGTGTTCGGCTTCCTCGGGCCGAACGGCGCGGGCAAGAGCACGACCATCAACATGCTCTGCACCCTGGTCACCCCGACGTCGGGCACGGCCAAGGTCGCCGGCTACGACGTGGTGACCGAGCGGGACCAGGTGCGCCGCAACATCGGCCTGGTCTTCCAGGACCCCACGCTCGACGGGTACCTCACCGCCGAGCAGAACCTGCGCTTCCACGCCGAGCTGTACGGCATGCCGCGGCAGGTGTTCCGCGAGCGCATGCGGCAGGTGCTCGACATGGTGGGGCTGTGGGACCGCAGGGACGCGAAGGTCATGACGTTCTCCGGCGGCATGAAGCGCCGCCTGGAGATCGCCCGCGGCCTGCTGCACTCGCCCCGGGTGCTCTTCCTCGACGAGCCCACGGTCGGTCTCGACCCGCAGACCCGCGCCGCCATCTGGGGCTACATCGAGAAGCTGCGCCACGCCGAGGACATCACGATCTTCATGACCACCCACTACATGGAGGAGGCCGAGTACTGCGACCGGATCGCGATCATCGATCACGGCCGGATCGTGGTGATCGACTCTCCGGAGGCGCTCAAGGCGAGCGTGGGCAAGGACCGGGTGCAGCTCAGGACCGAGGACGACGAGCAGGCCATTGTGCTGCTCAAGGAGCGCTTCGGCATCGACGCGGCCGTCCGTGAGGGCCAGGTGACGTTCGCCGTGGAGGCGGGCGAGCGGTTCGTGCCCCGCCTCTTCGCCGAGCTCGGCGTGGCGATCCGGTCGGTGAGCGTGTCGCGGCCCTCGCTCGACGACGTGTTCATGGCCTACACCGGCACGACGATCCGGGACGCCGAGGCCGGCGAGGGGCGCGCGGAGTTCATGCGGCGGATGGCACGGAGGTGACGATGACGGCCGAGGTGGCCCGGGTGGGCGTGGCGCCACGGGGCGGGCGCCACGATCTGCGCGCGATCAAGGTGGTGCTCCACCGTGAGATGCTGCGGTTCGTCAACGATCGGCCGCGGATGGTCTCGATGCTGGTCCAGCCCGTGCTGTGGCTGTTCATCATGGGCACCGGGTTCGGGACGCTCGTGCGCGACTCGATCCCCGGGGTCGACTTCCGCACGTTCATGTTCCCGGGGATGATCTCGATGACGGTCATCATGACCGCGATGTTCTCCGCCGGGTCGATCGTGTGGGACCGCGAGTTCGGCTTCCTCCGGGAGATGCTGGTCGCGCCCGTGAGCCGCGGGGCGATCGTGATCGGCAAGTGCCTCGGCGGGGCCGCGGTCGCCTGCGCGCAGGGCGTGATCATCCTCGCCCTCGCCGGGTTCGTCGGCGTGCCGTACTCGCCGCCGCTCATGCTCACCCTGCTGGCCGAGATGTTCATCGCCGCGTTCACCATCACGGCGTTCGGCCTGCTCTTCGCCGCGCGGATGCGGAACATGCAGTCCTTCTTCGGCCTGATGCAGATGGCGATCATGCCGATGATGTTCCTGTCCGGCGCGATGTTCCCGCTGTCGAACCTGCCGTCGTGGCTGCACTGGCTGACCACGATCAACCCGCTGACCTACACGGTCGACCCGATGCGCCAGGCGGTGTTCGCCCACCTCGACGTGCCCCCGCAGGTGAACGCGGTGCTCAACCCGGGCGTGACCTGGTTCGGCTGGCAGCTCCCCGTGGGGCTGGAGGTCGCCATGGTCGCGCTGATCGGCCTGGCCATGCTCGCCGGCGCGGTGGCCCAGTTCCGCAAGACCGAGTGACCCGCCCGCTCGCGCGCCGCGGGCATGGGCACCGGGTTCGCACCTGGGAGCACCCCGGGGCCCCGCCCGCGACGCGCGCGATGCGGCGGACGCCCCGGGGACGCCGGTCAGGGTCCGGGGTCCCCGCCCGCGACGCGCGCGAGGGCATGGGGCCGCCCCGGTGGGCGAGACCGGCCGCCCCTGCCGCCCGCCCGCGCCCCGAGGGGCGCGGGCCGCTGGGCTTAGACTGCGGCCTTGTGGTGCGGGACGCTGTTGAAACGAATTTCGCCGAGGTCGTCGGTTCCCTCGCGCCGGGCGCCCCGGGCGACCCGGATCGCCCGGTACGGCCGGGCACGACGCTGACCGGCGCGCTCTGCCGGGAGCTCTTCGCGGCCCAGCTCGGCAGCCGGCTGCTCGACATCGCCGCCCGCGTGCTGCGGGAGAAGGGCCAGGGCTTCTACACGATCGGATCGTCCGGGCACGAGGGCAACGCGGCGGTCGCCGCGGCGCTCCGCCCGACCGACCCGGCCCTGCTCCACTACCGGTCGGGCGCGTTCTACCTGGCGCGCTCGGCCCAGGCCGGGCGGGCGCCCGAGGAAGGGCTGCGGGACGTGCTCCTCGGGCTCTGCGCCTCGGCGGAGGAGCCGATCGCCGGGGGCCGCCACAAGGTGTTCGGCCACCCCGGCCTCGCAGTGATCCCGCAGACCTCCACGATCGCCAGCCACCTGCCGCGGGCCGTCGGGGTCGCCTTCGCGATCGAGCGGGCGCGGGCGCTCGGCCTGTCCACCCGGTGGCCGGAGGACGCGATCGTGGTGTGCAGCTTCGGCGACGCCTCGGTCAACCACGCCTCGGCGCTGACCGGGTTCAACACCGCCGCCTACACGCGCTTCCGCGGGCTGCGCCTGCCCGTGCTGTTCGTCTGCGAGGACAACGGCATCGGGATCAGCGTGAAGACCCCGCCCGGCTGGGTGGAGCAGGCCCGGCACCGCGGGCTCGAGTACTTCGCCGCCGACGGCTGCGACCTGGCCGAGGCCTACGACGCGGCGTGCCGGGCCGCCGAGTACGTCCGGTCCACCCGCGCCCCGGCCTTCCTGCACCTGCGCACGGTCCGCCTGATGGGCCACGCCGGCTCGGACGTGGAGATCGCCTACCGGACCCGCAAGGAGATCGCCGCCGACCTGGAGCGCGACCCGCTGGTCGGCACGGCGCGGCTGCTCGTGGCGGCCGGGCTCGCCCAGCCCGACGAGCTGGTCAAGCGCTACGAGGCCGAGCGGGAGCACGTGCTCGCGCTCGCCATGGAGTGCGCCCGCCGGCCGCGGCTCACCACGGCGGAGGAGGTGATGGCGCCGCTCGCCCCCCGCCACCCCGACCGGGTGGCCGCGGTGGCGGCGCGCTCGGCCCCGGACGACGTGCGGGAGCGGGTGTTCGGCACGCTCCCCGAGCGGGAGGGCGGGCTCACCCTCGCCCAGGCGGTGAACCGGGCCCTCGCCGACGCCATGGCGCACGACCCGGGCATCCTCGTGTTCGGGGAGGACGTGGCCCGCAAGGGCGGCGTGTACGGGGTGACCCGCGGCCTGCTCCGCAAGTTCGGGGCCGAGCGGGTCTTCGACACGCTCCTCGACGAGCAGGCGATCCTCGGGCTGGCGCTCGGCGCCGGGGTCTCCGGGCTGCTCCCGGTGCCGGAGATCCAGTACCTCGCCTACATCCACAACGCCCTCGACCAGATCCGGGGCGAGGCCTCCACCCTGGGGTTCTTCTCCACCGGCGCGTACCGCAACCCGATGGTGGTGCGGGTGGCGGGCTACGCGTACCAGAAGGGCTTCGGCGGGCACTTCCACAACGACAACTCGGTGGCCGCGCTCCGCGACATCCCCGGCGTGGTGATCGCCTCGCCCGCGCGCCCGGACGACGCGGCCGCCATGCTCCGCACCTGCCTCGCCGCGGCCCGCGCCGACGGCTCGGTGTGCGTGTTCCTCGAGCCGATCGCCCTCTACCACACCCGTGACCTGCTCGAGGAGGGCGACGGCGGCTGGCTCGCCCCGTACGCGCCGCCGGAGCGCTGGGCGGAGACCCATGTGCCGATCGGCCGCGCCCGCACGTACGGCGATGGCCGGGACCTGACCATCGTCACCTTCGCCAACGGCGTGCGGATGAGCCTGCGCGTGGCGGCCCGGCTGGCCGCGGAGGGCGTGGGCTGCCGGGTGCTCGACCTGCGCTGGCTCTCCCCGCTGCCCGTGGAGGACCTGCTGGAGTCCGCCGAGCTCACCGGACGGGTGCTGATCGCCGATGAGACCCGCCGGACCGGCGGCGTCTCCGAGGGCGTGATCACGGCGCTGATCGACAACGGGTTCTCCGGCCGGATCGCCCGGGTCGCCTCCTGCGACAGCTTCGTCCCGCTCGGCGACGCCGCGTACGCCGTGCTGCTCTCCGAGGACGACATCGAACAGGCGGCGCGGCGCCTCCTCACGGGCTAGCGGCCGCGGGCCCGGGCGCGGGCGCCGTGCAGCGGACCTCGGCGGACCGGGACCAGGCCGCACGCGGGCCGGGACGGGGCCCGCCCCATATGGCCGGGACGAGGGGAACGCCGAGCTCACCGGCGTCCGCGCCGCCTATGCAGGCCGGGCGGGGGAGGGCGGCCTGCGGGCCGCTCCGGCGGCCCAGGGCGCGGACCTCGGGGCGGGCGGGTGACGCGGGCCCTCAGGGCTTCGCGTCCCCCAAGGAGGCGAAGGCGGCCTTGGCCATCCCGTGGAGCAACTCCTTCATGGCCTCGGGCGCGAGCTCCCCGAGCGTGCGGGGCGTGGAGTTGAGCAGCCCGAAGACCGCGTGGGTGGCCGCGCGCAGCCGGGCGGAGGGGCAGCCCGGGTACAGCTCGGCGAGCACGGTCACCCACTCCTCGACGTAGAGCCGCTGGAGCCGCCGGATCGCCCGCCGGGACGGCTCGGGCACGTTGTCGAGCTCCCGCTCGTGGACCCGGATGAGCTCCGGGTGGCGCAGCGCGAAGTCGATGTGCCCGTCGAGCAGCGCGTCCAGCGCGGCCTCCGGGTTCGCGTTCGCCGCGAGGCGCTCCCCCTGGGCGCGCAGCCGCTCGCTGATGTCGAGCAGCATCTCGGCGAGCAGCGCCTCCTTGCCGCTGAAGTGCCGGTAGAGGGCGGGCCCGGACACGCCCACGGCGGCGCCGATGTCCTCGATCGACACCTTGTGGAACCCGCGCTCGGCGAAGAGGACCGCGGCCGCCTGCAGGATCTCGGCGCGCCGGTTGCGGGTAGGAGGCCTCACAACGGACATGTCCCCATGGTAGACGGACTGAGTTAATCGTGATTAACATCCAAGCATGACCACGAGTGGCTGGCCGGCACTGCAGAGCCGGTGTGATCCGCACACCGAGCAGTTCAAGCGCAATGCCGAGGTCAACGAGCGGCTCGCCGCCGAGCTGCGTGAGCGGCTCGCCGCCGCGGCCCAGGGCGGTCCGGAGCGGGCGCGCCAGCGCCATGTGAATCGCGGCAAACTTCTGCCCCGGGACCGGGTGGACACGCTGCTCGACCCCGGCTCCCGCTTCCTGGAGCTCTCCCCGCTCGCCGCCAACGGCCTCTACGACGACGAGGCGCCGGCGGCCGGGATCATCACCGGCATCGGGCGGGTCTCCGGCCGGGAGTGCGTGGTCATCGCCAATGACGCCACGGTCAAGGGCGGGACCTACTTCCCGATGACCGTGAAGAAGCACCTGCGCGCCCAGGAGGTCGCGCTCCACAACAACCTGCCCTGCATCTACCTGGTCGACTCCGGCGGGGCCTTCCTGCCGATGCAGGACGAGGTCTTCCCGGACCGGGACCACTTCGGCCGGATCTTCTACAACCAGGCCACCATGTCGGCCCGCGGCATCCCGCAGATCGCCGCGGTGCTCGGGTCGTGCACGGCCGGCGGCGCCTACGTCCCCGCGATGGCCGACGAGGCGGTCATCGTCCGGAACCAGGGCACGATCTTCCTGGGCGGGCCGCCCCTGGTGAAGGCGGCGACCGGGGAGACCGTCACCGCCGAGGAGCTCGGCGGCGGGGAGGTCCACGCCCGGATCAGCGGGGTCACCGACCACCTCGCCGAGGACGACGCGCACGCCCTGCGGATCGTGCGGGACATCGTCGCCACCCTCGGCCCGCCCCCGCCGCGGCCGTGGGAGACCGTGCCGCCGGAGCCGCCCGCCTACGACCCGCGGGAGCTGTACGGCATCGTCCCGCCGGACAACCGCACGCCGTACGACGTGCGCGAGGTGATCGCCCGGATCGTCGACGGGAGCCGCTTCCTGGAGTTCAAGGCCGAGTACGGCCCCACCCTCGTCACCGGGTACGCCCACATCCACGGGCACCCGGTCGGGATCCTCGCCAACAACGGCATCCTGTTCAGCGAGTCGGCCCTGAAGGGCGCCCACTTCATCGAGCTGTGCGACCGCCGCGGGATCCCCCTGGTGTTCCTGCAGAACATCAGCGGGTTCATGGTCGGCAAGGCCTACGAGCACGGGGGGATCGCCAAGCACGGCGCGAAGATGGTCACCGCCGTGGCCTGCGCCCGGGTGCCGAAGTTCACGGTGATCATCGGCGGCTCGTTCGGCGCCGGGAACTACGCCATGGCCGGCCGGGCGTACTCCCCGCGGTTCCTGTGGATGTGGCCGAACGCCCGGATCTCGGTCATGGGCGGGGAGCAGGCGGCCACCGTGCTGTCCATGGTCGGCGACCCGGAGCGGCGCGCCGCCGAGGCGGAGCGGATCCGGGCGCAGTACGAGGAGCAGGGCAACCCGTACTACTCGACGGCCCGGCTCTGGGACGACGGGGTGATCGACCCGGTCGACACCAGGACCGTGCTCGGCCTGGCGCTGAGCGCGGCGGCGAACGCCCCGCTCGGGCCCGTCGGCTACGGCGTCTTCCGGATGTGAGCGAGCCATGTTCGCGAGAGTTCTGATCGCCAACCGGGGAGAGATCGCGGTCCGGATCATCCGGACGCTGCGGGCCATGGGCGTGGGCTCGGTGGCCGTGTTCAGCGACGCCGACCGGGACGCCCGCCATGTGCGCGAGGCCGACGCCGCGGTACGGCTGCCGCGCGGCTACCTGGACATCGAGGGGATCATCGAGGCCGCCCGCGCCACCGGGGCGGAGGCGATCCACCCCGGGTACGGGTTCCTCGCCGAGAACGCGGAGTTCGCCCGGGCCTGCGCCGCGGCGGGCCTGGTCTTCGTCGGCCCGCCGCCGGAGGCGATCGAGGCCATGGGGGACAAGATCCGCGCGAAGGCGACCGTGGCCCGGGCCGGGGTGCCGGTGGTGCCCGGCGGCGCCGAGCCCGGCGACGACCTCGCCGAGGTGGCGGACCGGATCGGCTTCCCCGTGCTGGTCAAACCGTCGGCCGGTGGCGGCGGCAAGGGCATGGTGCTGGTCCGCTCCGCGGCCGAGCTGCCCGCGGCGCTCGAGTCGGCCCGGCGCACCGCCATCGCCGCCTTCGGGGACGGCACGCTCATGGTCGAGCGGTTCGTGCCGAGCCCCAGGCACATCGAGGTGCAGATCCTCGCCGACCGCCACGGCAACGTGGTGCACCTCGGCGAGCGCGAGTGCAGCCTGCAGCGGCGCCACCAGAAGATCATCGAGGAGGCGCCGTCCCCGCTGCTCGACGCGGAGGCCCGGGAGCGGATCGGGGCGGCCGCCGTGGAGGTGGCGCGGGCGGTCGGGTACGCCGGGGCCGGGACGGTCGAGTTCATCGTGTCCGGCCGGGAGGGGCCGCTCGACTTCGCCTTCATGGAGATGAACACCCGGCTCCAGGTGGAGCCTCCGGTGACCGAGCTGGTGACCGGGCTCGACCTGGTGGAGCTGCAGCTCCGGATCGCCGCGGGGGAGCGGCTCCCGTTCGGCCAGGACGAGGTACGGCTCCGCGGCCACGCGGTCGAGGCCCGGATCTACGCGGAGGACCCGGCCCGGGGCTTCCTGCCGTCCGGCGGCCGGGTGCTCCGGCTGCGGGAGCCGTCCGGGGTGCGGGTCGACTCCGGGCTCGCCGAGGGGGCGGTGATCGGCGGCGACTACGACCCGATGCTGGCGAAGGTGATCGCCTGGGCCCCGGACCGGGCCGGGGCGCTCGCCGCGCTCGACCGCGCCCTCGCGGAGACCGTGATCCTCGGCGTCACCACCAACGTCGGCTTCCTGCGGCGGCTCATCGCCCACCCGGAGGTCGCCGCGGGCCGGCTCGACACCGGGCTGGTCGAGCGGCACGCCGCGGAGCTCACCGGGGACGAGGTGCCGGAGGAGGCGTACGCCGCGGCCGGGCTCGTCCGCCACGCCGCGGCGACCCGGGAGACCGGCGACCCGTGGGACATCGCCGACGGCTGGCGGATCGGCGGGCACGCGTGGACGGTCTACCGGTTCGCCGGCGCCCAGGTACGGGTGCGGGGCCCGGCCGGGGAAGCCGAGGTCGAGGTTAACGGCCGTTCACTCGGGCGGGCGCGGGCCGTGCCGGGCGACGGCGAGGCGCTGGTCACGATCGGCGGCATCACCCGGCGCTACGCGGTCGCCTGGGAGGGCGACCGGCTCTGGCTCGGCGCCGGCGGCCGGGCGTGGCCGTTCACCCCGGTGGCGGCGGGCGCGGAGCGCGACGCGGCGGGCCACGGCGGGGACGGGGTGGTGCGCAGCCCCATGCCGGGCACCGTGCTCGTGGTCAAGGCGGCGGAGGGCGACCGGGTGCACGCCGGTCAGCCGTTGCTGGTGCTGGAGGCGATGAAGATGGAGCACACGCTGGTCGCGCCGATCGACGGCGTGGTGGCCGAGCTCCGGGCGCGCCCCGGGCAGGCCGTGGCGCTCGACGCGGTGCTGGCGAGGGTGGCGCCATGCGAGTGACGATCTACGAGGTCGGCCCGCGGGACGGCCTGCAGAACGAGCCGGTGACCATCCCCGTCGAGGTGAAGCGGGAGTTCATCCGGCGGCTCGCCGACGCCGGGCTCACCACGATCGAGGCCACCAGCTTCGTCCACCCGAAGTGGGTGCCCCAGCTCGCGGACGCCGACGAGCTCCTCGCGGACCTGCCCCGCCGGCCCGGGGTCCGCTACCCGGTGCTCGTGCCGAACGAGCGCGGCCTGGACCGGGCGCTCGCCCGCGGGGTCACCGACATCGCGATCTTCGGCAGCGCCACGGAGTCGTTCGCCCGGCGCAACCTCAACCGCACCCTGGACTCCCAGTTCAACATGTTCGCCCCGGTCGTCGAGCGGGCGCTCGCCCACGGCCTGCGCGTCCGGGCGTACCTGTCGATGGTCTTCGCCGACCCGTGGGAGGGGCCGACCCCGCCGGAGCAGGTGGTGCGGATCGGGCGGCGGCTGCTCGACCTCGGCTGCTACGAGCTGTCGCTCGGCGACACGATCGGGGTCGGCACGCCCGGCCACGTGGAGCGGCTGCTCGACGCGTTCGCCGAGGCCGGGGTCGGCATGGACCGGCTCGCCGTGCACTTCCACGACACCTACGGGCAGGCGCTCGCCAACACGCTCACCGCGCTCCGCCGCGGGGTGACCGTGGTGGACGCCTCGGCCGGCGGCATCGGCGGCTGCCCGTACGCCAAGAGCGCCACGGGCAACCTCGCCACCGAGGACCTGGTGTGGATGCTCCACGGCATGGGCGTCGAGACCGGGGTGGACCTCAAGGCGCTCGTCGCCACCAGCCTCTGGCTCGCGGAGCGGCTCGGCCGCCCGAGCCCGTCCCGGGTCGTTCAGGCTCTCGCGAAGGAGATGAGGTAAATGCGGCTCAGCGAGGAACACCGCCAGCTCCGCGACACCGTGGCGGCGTTCGCCCGCGAGGTGGTCGCCCCGGTGATCGGGGAGTACTACGAGCGGTGCGAGTTCCCCTACGAGATCGTCGCCAAGATGGGCGCGATGGGGCTGTTCGGCCTGCCCATCCCGGAGGAGTACGGCGGCATGGGCGGGGACTACTTCGCGCTCTGCCTCGCCCTGGAGGAGCTGGCCCGGGTCGACTCGTCGGTGGCGATCACCCTCGAGGCGGCGGTCTCCCTCGGCGCCATGCCGATCCTCCGGTTCGGCACGCCCGAGCAGAAGCGGCGCTGGCTGCCGGGGATGGCGCGGGGCGAGATCCTCGGCGCGTTCGGCCTGACCGAGCCGGGCGGCGGCAGCGACGTTCCCGGCGCCATGCGGACCACGGCCGTCCTCGAGAACGGCGAATGGGTGATCAACGGCACCAAGGCGTTCATCACGAACTCGGGGACCGACATCACCGGGGTGATCGCGGTGGCGGCGGTCACCGGCCGCCGGGAGGACGGCAGGCCCGAGATCTCCACGATCCTGGTGCCCGCCGGCACCCCGGGCCTGACCGTGTCGAAGAAGTACTCCAAGGTCGGGTGGTCCGCCTCGGACACCCGTGAGCTGTCGTTCACCGACTGCCGGGTGCCGGAGGAGAACCTCCTCGGCGTCCGGGGGCGCGGCTACGCCCAGTTCCTGCAGACCTTGGACGAGGGGCGGATCGCGATCGCCGCGCTCTCCGTGGGGCTCGCCCAGGGGTGCGTGGACGAGTCGATCAAGTACGCCAAGGAGCGGACGGCCTTCGGCCGGGAGCTCGCCCGCCATCAGGCCATCCAGTTCAAGATCGCGGACATGGAGGCCCGGGTGCACACCGCCCGGCTCGCCTACTACCACGCGGCCGAGCGGATGCTCGCCGGCGAGCCGTTCAAGAAGGAGGCGGCGATCGCCAAGCTGGTCGCGTCGAACGCGGCCATGGACAACGCCCGGGACGCCACCCAGATCTTCGGCGGCTACGGGTTCATGAACGAGTACCCGGTCGGCCGCTTCTACCGGGACGCGAAGATCCTGGAGATCGGGGAGGGCACCAGCGAGATCCAGCGGATGCTCATCGCGCGTGAGCTCGGCTTGCCGAGCTGATTGGACGTATCGCCGCGAGCGAATCTAGAGTCCACTTCATGAAGTCTGGGGACCTCCGGCTCCGGAGGGCCGAAAAGTCGGATGCGAACGAGATATTCGCGCTCGCCCGGGAGTTCGGGATCACCTTCCGGCCCGAGCGAGAGGCGTTCGACGCCGCGCTGCCGCGGCTGCTGGAGGACGAGGACGCGTTCCTGACGGTGGCCACGGTGGACGGCGTGATCCGTGGCTACCTGCTCGGCTTCGTCCACCTCACGCTCTTCGCGAACGGGCCGGTGGCGTACGTGGAAGAGGCCATCATCGAGCACGGCTTCCGCCGGCACGGCATCGGGCGGCGGCTGCTGGAGGAGTTCGAGGCGTGGGCGCGGTCGCGCGGGGCGGGGTACGTGTCGATCGCCACCCGCCGGGCGGCCGAGTTCTTCCACGCGCTCGGGTACGAGGTGTCGGGCACCTACTACCGCAAGCTGCTCAAGTGACCGCCGCCCGGGTGCGCCTCGTGCCCGGGCGGCGCGCCGTGGCGACGACGGTCCGCACAACGCGCGGCCCTGTGCGCCCCGTCCCGGGCGGCCGGAGCCCGTGACGGCGCCGGGCCGTGCCGCCGGGCTTGCGATCGTGCCCGGCCATGCCATCGGTTCTGCGATCGTGCCGGGCCAGACCGCCTTTCCTGTGACCGCGTCGGGTAGGGGCACCGGGCATGCGATCGTGCCGGGCCAGACCGCATCTCCTGTGACCGTGTCAGGCCGTGGCACCGGGCATGCGACCGTGCCGGGCCGGGCGGGCCGGGTGCCGCCGCGGTCTCGGGGCCGGGCCGCCCGCCGGTGGGCTCAGCTCGCGCCCGCGGGGGTGAGCTGCGCGTCGAGCCGGTAGCCGTCGACCGAGACGTAGAGCGAGTCGCCCGGCCGGGCGTTGAGCCGCATGAGGACCGGCTGGAGGGAGTCGAAGACCGGCTGGTCGTCCCGCCATACCAGGACGACCGCGTTGTCCCCGGGCCCGGTGACCGAGAGCAGGGTGCCCGGCCGCATGCCGAGCTCGGCGGCGTACCGCTCGGGCACGGCCACGGGCTCGCCCCGCAGGTGCTCGCTGGTCACGTCGATGCGCTGCCAGCGGCGCTGCCGCTGCGCCGGGGCGGGCGCGGACTGCTGCCGCGGCTCGGGCGGGACGAGGTGCGGCCGGGGCGCCGCGCCGTTGCTCGCGAGCGCGTTGAGCGTGGCGAGCGCGGTGGCCGGATCGGGCCCGTTGTTCGCCTGCGACGGCACGGGGACACCCCCGCGATGGTGGCTGTTCGCCCCAGGAGTGCGGCGGGGGAGCGGGGCGGGCTCGGTTTGCGGGGCGGCCGCAGCGTCGCGCGGCCGGGCGGGCTGCGCCTCCGCCGGGGCGTCCCCGAGCGAGTCCAGCCACGCCTGGGCGGAGTGCGGCCGGATGCCGAGCTGGCCCAGGGACTCGACCACGTCTGCGCCCTCCGGCAGGTCGGCGAGGAGCCGGCGGGTCCGCTCCCGCAGGGTGGCCACGTCGCCGACGACCAGCCAGCCGTCCTGGAGCCGGCGATCGGGCATGAGCGCGACGAGCACCCGCCAGAGCGGCACGCCCAGGGCGGGCACCTCGACCGGGTGGGACGGGTCGGCCGCGATGAGCTGCTCCTCGGTTGCGGCGGCGCCGAGCCACTCGGACAGGCCGAACAGGTGGCCGGTGAGCGGCGCCGAGTCAGGGGAGCGGAGCCACTGGAGCACCCGCTCCTCGGCGGCGCGCTGCGCCTGGGAGAGGATGGACCGGTCGACGTTGAGCTGGTGGGCGAGGGCGCGCAGGCTGACCGGCTCCTCGGCGAAGAGCCGCTTGGCGGCCACGGCCTTCGACAGCGGGTCCCAGTCGCGGAACAGGGAGTCGACCAGGGCCACGATGGGGTGGTCGGCCGGAGCCGACGGCGCCGCCTCCGGGGCTTGCGCCGCGGCCGCGGGGGCGGGCGGCGGAGTGGCCGGTCCGGCGGCGGGCGCCTGCTGCCCGGCGGCCGGCTCCGCGGCGGCGGGCTGCGCCTCGGCGGGCGCGCCCGGGGCCTGGGCCGGAGCGGGCTGCGGTGCGGTGGTCTGTGGTGCGGCGGGCTGCGCCGCAACCGGCTGCGGCGCGGCGGCCGGGGCGGCGGCCACCTGCACGGGACCGCCGGTGACCGGGGCCGGCGCGGGGACGTCCGGCGGCACCGGCCCGGTGGCGGGCGCCTGCTGCCCGGCGGCCGGCTCCGCGGCGGCGGGCTGCGCCTCGGCGGGTGCCGTCTCCGCGGGCGCGGCCGGGGCGATGTGGTGGAAGATCTCGCGGAAGACGGTGATGAGCAGCGCCTCGGGGGAGACGGGGGCCGACGGCACCTGCAGGTCGCACGGGGTGAGGCGGCGCAGCCGGTACCAGCCGCCGAGCCCGTTGACCAGCGAGCGGACCGGCTCCGGCCACCCGGGCAGCGCCGGGTCGAGGGTGTGCACCTGCAGCGCGGGCAGCAGCTCGGTGAGCGGGAGGTGGTCGAGGCGGCCGAGCGCGAGCCGGGCGAGCCGCTCGCAGAGCCACTCCACCCCGGTCGTCTTGACGGCCCGCTCGAGCGAGACGGACGACCACCACCCACCGGGCAGGCGAGGGTCGGCCAACACCTCCGCCACTTGCTGAGGACGGCTCCAGCGAAGGGCCGGTACGAGGTCGCTCAGGCAGATCGTCGACTCGGCGTCCATGGGTTCGACCGCACCCTCCCGCGAGTGATGCATGTTGCTAATGGTGCAGCTTACGCCCCAATTCAGCAATTGGTGTCAATAGGGTAAAACCGCTATTTGTCGGCCTTCCGCCGACCTGGGAAACAGCCGCCGCACCGGCCGCGCAACCGGCCTGAAGCGCGGTCTCCGGAGACCCTCCGACGAGCAGCGCGGCGAGGAAACCGGCCGCGAACGCGTCGCCCGCGCCGGTGGAGTCCACCACCTCGGCCGCGGGCGCGGGCGCCCGCGCGGCCACCCGGCCGCCCTCGGCCAGCAGCGCCCCGCCGGCTCCGAGCTTCACCACCGCCGTGCCGTACCGGGCGCTGAGCGCCTCGGCCGCGGCCGTGGCATCGGCGGCCCCGGTGAGCAGCAGCGCCTCCTCCAGATTGGGGAAGACGATCCGGGCCGGGGCGGTCTCCTCGAGGAAGCGCTCCACGCCGAACTCGCCGAGGAAGCGCGTGGACGACGGATCCACACTGATCTGAACGCCGCGCTCGGCGGCCTGCCGCATGGCGAGCCGGGCGAGCTCCAGCCCGGGCTCGGCGAAGAGCGTGTACCCGGAGACGTGCAGCAGCGCCACCCCGTCGAGGAGCGAGGCCGCCCAGTCGGCCACCCCGAGGTGGCGGCCGGCGCCCCGGTTGGTGAGCATGGTCCGCTCCCCGCTCGGGTCCACCATCGCGATCACGACCGCGGTGGGCCGCTCCCGGTCCACCCGGACGTGCGGTGTGACCCCGGCCGAGGTGAGCTGCGCGATGTGCCAGTCGGCCGTGTCGTACCCGGCGCGGGCGAGGATCCGGACGTCCGCGCCGAGGTGGGCGGCCCAGCACGCGGTGTTCGCGCCCGAGCCGCCGGTCCGGAGCACGATGTCGGCGGGGGTGTCGGTCCCGGTGGCGATCGGCTCCGCGCAGATCGCCACGATGTCGGTGACCACGTCGCCGATGACGAGCAGGCCGGCCATCACGCGCCCCTGGCCCAGGCCGCCGCGATCTCCGCGGCGAGCCGGACGTTGCCGCGCACCGCAGCGAGGTTCGCCTCCAGCGACGCGCCATCGGTGCCCTTGACCAGGTAGTCGAGGAGGAAGGGGTGACCGCCTGGCCGGTGATGCCCTGCTCGGCGGCGGCGCGGAGCGCCTCGGCGAGCACCCGGTCGTGCAGCTCGGGGTCGAGCTGCTGCTCGACCGGGACCGGGTTCGCCACGACCAGCGCGGTCTCCGGGCCGCCCAGGGCGTCCTGGGCGCGCATGATCCGCGCCGCGTCCTCCGGGGTCTCGATGCGCCACTCGATCGGCTCCCCGGAGCTGTGCAGGTAGAAGCCGGGGAAGTGGTCGGTGCGGTACCCGACCACGGTGACCTGGCGGGTCTCCAGGCGCTGCAGGGTGGCCGGCACGTCGAGGATCGACTTCACCCCGGCGCAGACCACCGTGATCCTGGTCCGGCCGAGCGCGTCGAGGTCGGCCGACTCGTCCTGCGCCACGGTCCACTCCCGGTGCACCCCGCCGAGCCCGCCGGTGCCGAACACCCGGATGCCCGCCCGCGCGGCGAGGATCGCGGTGGCGGAGACCGTGGTGGCCCCGGTCACGCCGAGCGCCGCGGCCGGGGCGAGGTCCCGGAAGCCCAGCTTGCGCACGCCGGGTTCGGTGGCGATCCGCTCGAGGTGCGCCCGGTCGAGCCCCACCGAGGGGACGCCGTCCACCACCGCGATCGTCGCCGGTACGGCACCGGCCTGCCTGACGATGTCCTCGAGCTCCACGGCCACCTCGAGGTTGCGCGGCCGGGGGAGGCCGTGGGAGATGATCGTGGACTCGAGGGCCACGACCGGACGGCCGGCGGCGAGCGCGTCGGCGACCTCAGCGGATACGCGCATGACTCTCCTGTCCGATATTCGGGATATTGACGGAATGTAGATGCCTCGGGCTATTGTGCGGGACATGTCAGCAGCCGAGGTGCGGGCGGTCTCCCGGCCCGAGCCCCACTGGCCCACGGGCCTGTGACCCGGCGCCCTGCGTCACCGGCCTTTTTCCCCCTGATCTCAGGCCGTTCCTTTCCCCGATCTCTCCCAGACTCTCCGCACGTCTCATCCCCGATCTCTCCAGACTCTTCGCACGTCTCGCCGGGTGATCCCATGCAGCAGTCGCACTTCGATGCCGTCATCGTCGGCGCCGGGCACAACGGGCTCGTGGCCGCCGCCTACCTCGCCAAGGCCGGGCGCCGGGTGCTCGTCCTCGAACGCCTCGGCCACGTCGGCGGGCTCGCCATCTCCGCCCCGGTCTTCCCTGGGGTGGACGTCCGGCTCTCCCGCTACGCGTACCTGGTCAGCCTCCTGCCCAGGAAGATCATCGACGACCTGGGCCTGGGGATCGAGCTGCGCCACCGCCGCTTCGCCTCCTACACCCCGGTGGGCGGCACCGGCCTGCTCGTCGACACCTCGGACGCCGGCCGTACCGCCGCGTCGTTCGCCGCGGTCACCGGCGGGCATCGGGACTTCGAGGCCTGGGAGCGGTTCTACGGCATGGTCGCGGAGGTCGCCCGCCGGGTGGCGCCGACCCTGCTGGAGACGCTCCGGGACCGGGCCGGGCTGCGCGCCGTGGTCGGCGACGACGAGGCCTGGCGGGACCTGTTCGAGCGGCCGATCGGCGAGGTGGTGGCCGAGCGGTTCGGCGACGACACCGTGCGCGGGGTGGTGCTCACCGACGCGCTGATCGGCACGTTCGCCGACCCGGCCACCGACCTGCGCGCCAACCGGTGCTTCCTCTACCACGTGATCGGCGACGGCACCGGCCTGTGGAAGGTGCCCGTCGGCGGCATGGGCGCGGTCACCGGCGCGCTCGCCGACGCCGCCCGGCGCGCCGGCGCGGAGATCCGCACCGGGTGCGAGGTGGTCGCCATCGACCCGGACACCGGGGAGGTCACCTTCCGGGACGGGGCAGAGCACACCGTCACCGCGGAGAAGGTCCTGGCCAACCTGCCGCCCGCCCGGCTCGCCCGGCTGCTCGGCGAGGAGCGGCGGGCGCCGGAGGGGTCCCAGATCAAGATCAACATGGTGCTGGCCCGGCTGCCGCGGCTCAAGGACCCCGCGGTCGACCCCGCCGAGGCGTTCAGCGGCACCTTCCACATCAACGAGGGCCGTGACCGGCTCGCCGCGGCCCACGCCCAGGCGTCCGAGGGCCGGATCCCGGAGGTGCCCCCGGCCGAGGTCTACTGCCACTCGATCAGCGACCCGTCGATCCTCGGCCCGTCGCTGCGCACCTCCGGGGCGCACACCATGACCCTGTTCGGGCTGCACATGCCCGCGCGGCTCTTCACCGGACCGGAGGCGAAGGAGGAGGCGGTGCGCCGGACGATCGCCTCGCTGAACTCCGTGCTCGCCGAGCCGATCGAGGACTGCCTGCTGCGCACCCCGGACGGCGAGCCGTGCCTGGAGGCGAAGACCCCGGCCGACCTGGAGCAGGAGGTGGGCCTGCCCGGCGGCCACATCTTCCACGAGGACCTGGCCTGGCCGTACGCCGAGCCGGGCGACCTGGGGCCGTGGGGTGTGGAGACCGAGCACCCCCGCATCCTGCTCTGCGGGGCGGGCGCCAAGCGCGGCGGCGGTGTGAGCGGGATCCCCGGCCACAACGCCGCGATGGCGGTCCTCGGCTGACCGGGCGCAGCGCACGCCGGCGTCGTGCACCGGCCGAGCGGTGCCGGGCGCCGGTGCTCCCGGCTGGTGAAGGGCATCTCGGGCCCCGTGCCTCCTGGTCTGCCGAGCCGGGTCCGGATCCGGGCGCCGGGCGGTCCGCCGGCGAGCCGGGCCGCCCACGGTCGCCGGCCTGCGGGCACCGCGCCCCGGACCGGCGCGCGGCCGCGCGTGCCGTCAGGCGTGCCGGTGCCGGCCGGGCTGTGCCGAGGTCTGCGGGGAGGGGAGCGCGGCGAGCAGGTAGGCGAGGCGGGCGGCGGCGTCCTCGACGTTCTCCACCGTGCCGAGGCGGTAGCCCCACGAGGTGAGGAAGACGCCCTCCTCGGTGCAGGTCACCGTTTCGCAGAGGGTCTCGCTGAACCGGTTGCGGACCCGGACCCGGGGCGGCAGGCTGCCGAGCACCCGGACGGAGAGGTCGATGTGTCGGCTGGCAGCGGAGGCGAATTCGTTGATGCCGGCCACGGAATCGACCAAAAATCCCCCTCTCGCTCAAGCGCCAAGGATCGCACGGGGCTCACCCGGGATTCAAGCGAGTGCGCCGACGGTCGTGCTGGTCATCGTACGTGACCCACGGAAATTCATGATCATCACCCCGGGAATACGGTACGGCTCCGCCCCGGGCATGCGGTCACGTCCGGAACCGGCGCCCCGGGCCCGTCCGCCGGCCGCCGGCGCCGGGTCTCACCGGGGCACCCACGCGGCCGGGCGCTTCTCCCGGAAGGCGCTGATGCCCTCCCGCGCCTCCGCGGAGGCGAACCGCTCGGCCGACAGCTCGGCCATCCGGCGCAGGCCCTCGTCGAACGGCATCAGCGGCACCTCGCGCACGAGCCGCTTGGTGATGGCGAGCGCCTCGGGCGCGCCGCGCAGCAGCATGTCGGTGTACCGCGCCACCTCGGCGTCGAGCTCCTCCTCCGGCACGGCCCGGGTGAGCAGCCCGATCTCCACGGCCCGCCGGGCGGAGAAGGTCTCGCCGGTGAGGAGGTACTCGCCCGCCGCCCGCGGATCGAGCCGGCGCAGCACGGTCACCGCGATCATCGCCGGCACCACGCCCAGCCGCACCTCGGTGAAGGCGAACGACGCGCTCTCCGGGGCGATGGCGAAGTCGCAGGCCGCGACCAGGCCGAGGCCGCCGGCCCGGGCGGTGCCGTTGAGCCGGCAGATGACGGGCTTGGGGCTCTCCCAGAGCGCCTTCATGATCCCGGGAAGGGCCTCGGTGACCGGTGCGGCCCCACCGCCCTGTTCCTTCAGATCGGCACCCGAGCAGAACACGTGCCCGGTCGCGGTCAGCACGATCACCCGCGCCGACGGCGAGGCGAGCGCCCAGGAGATCGCCTCGCCGAGCTCCGCGAGCAGCCTCGATGAGAGCGCGTTCCGGTTGTGCGGCGAGTCCAGCGTGATCGTCGCGACCCCGGACGACTCGGTGCGGTGGACCAGCGGCTCCATCACCACTCCTCGATCCTCTCGACGCGCAGGACCCTACCCGGCCCGGGGCGGGGCGGCGAACGCGAGCCCTGCCGCGGGCGGCGGGCTCGATGGGGCCGGGCGGCCGGTGGTCGCCGGGGCCCGGTCAGATGGCCTTGCCGGGGTTGAGGATGTTCAACGGGTCGAAGAGCCGCTTGATGCCGTGGTGGAGCTCGGTGACCACCGGGCCGGTCTCCAGCTCCAGCCAGCGCTTCTTCAGCAGGCCCACCCCGTGCTCCCCGGTGAGGGTCCCGCCGAGCTCGAGCGCGGCCGTGAACACCTCGTCCGCGGCCGCCCAGACCTCCGGGGGCGGCTCGTCGAGGCCGCGTTCGAACACGAAGACCGGGTGGAGGTTGCCGTCCCCGGCGTGCGCGATCGTCGCGATCATCACGCCGTGCCGTGCGGCCGCCTCCTCGATCCGGGAGATCATGTCGGGCAGCACGGACCTGGGCACGCACACGTCCTCGACCAGGCATTGGCCGAGGCGCTCGGTCGCCGGGTAGGCCAGCCGCCGGATGCCGATGAGCTCGGCCGCCTCCTGCTCGCTCGATGAGGTGGCGACGAACGTGGCGGCCCGGCAGAGCGCGGCCATCTCGTCCGGCGGCCCCTCGGCCTGGGCGATGAGCATGGCCTGGGTGCCGGGCTCGAGCCCGATGTTCTTCCACTCGTCGATCGACTGCAGGGTGGTGCGGTCCATCAGCTCGAGCAGGGAGGGGCGGCACCCGGCCGCGATGATCGCCGAGGCCGCGGCGGCCGCGTCGCGGAGCGAGGCGAACTCGGCCGCCACGGTCGAGAGCGGGCCGGGGAGCCGCTGCAGCCGCAGGGTCGCCGCGGTGATCACCCCGAGGGTGCCCTCCGAGCCGATGAACAGGCCGGTGAGGTCGTAGCCGGTCACGCCCTTGACGGTGCGGCGCCCGGTGGTGAGCACCTGCCCGTCGGCGAGCACCACCTCCAGCCCGAGGGCGGAGTCCCGGGTCACGCCGTACTTGACGCAGCGGAGCCCGCCCGCGTTGGTGGCGAGGTTGCCGCCGATGGTGGAGATGCCGGCGGACGAGGGGTCGGGGGCGTACATCAGCCCGTGCTCGCGGGCCGCCCGGTCGAGGTCGGCGGTGATGACCCCCGCCTCGGCCACGGCGATCTCGTCCTCGGGAGACAGCTCGCGGATCCGCGTCATCCGGGCGAGCGACAGCACGACGCAGCCGTCGACGGCGGTGGCGCCGCCGGCGAGGCCGGTCCCCGCTCCCCGGGGGACGACCGGCACCCGGTGCGCGCTCGCCCAGCGCAGGGTGGCGACCACGTCGTCCACCGACTCGGCGAGGACGACGCCCCGCGGGATCCCCGGGCGGGCGAACGTGCGGTCCCTGGCGTAGGAGGCGGTGACGTCGGGGTCGGTGAGCAGCCGCCCGTGCGGCAGCGCTGCGGCGAGTTCCTTCACACCTGGACTTTACGGCATATCCGGCGGGCCGTTTCCGGCCATTGACCTCAGCCCTTCTGTCTGGAATGTCAGCCAAGCCTCATTAGCCCATATTCACCAGCCATATCAGAAAAGATCACGATTTGATGAATATCTAACTTCCGCATCTTTACTACCCCTTTACCAAAAGGCATAGCTTGCGATTGCGCGCCATCCGGCGCGCCACGTCGAGCCACGAGCGTCCGGGACCCCGGACGGGAAGGGAACTGGGTGACCAAGAGATTCCGGCGCATCGCCGCGACCGTGCCGGCGTTAGCCCTGGCCGTGGGCGGGCTCGCCCTGACCGGTGCGGCTCCCACGGCCGCCGTCCAGCCGTCGCAGGCCGCCCCCGCCGGCGGCCGCACGCCGTCGCTGCAGGAGCACTACATCAACTACGCGCCACCGCGCGTGCAGAGCGACGTCTCCCTCACCGACGAGAAGGTCTCCCCGCCGGGAATGCGGCGGACCGCCCTGCTGACCCGGCAGATCGACCGCAAGTTCTCCGGCGGCAACCCCCTCGCCGCCAAGGCGCTCGCCGAGCGGGAACGGCAGGCGGTCGCCACCGGGCGGAACCCGTCCGACTTCCTCTACAAGCGGGCGAAGACCACCAAGACCGCCAAGCTTCTCACCCTGCTGGTCGAGTTCAACGATCAGGCAAACGACGACTTCTCCGGCTGGTCCCACCCGAAGACCATCTACGACGTCGATGACTGCGTGACCGAGCCGCCGGGCACCAAGCTCAACGGCCCGCTGCACAACCAGATCCCCAACCCGGCCCACGTCGCGGGCGGCGGCAAGGACAACAACTCGATGTGGGTGCCGGACTTCAGCCCGGCCCACTACCACGCGCTGCTCTACAGCTCCACCGGGATCACCCAGCGGGTCCGCACCGACCTCCGGGACCCCCGGGACGGCAAGCCGGGGATCGACATCTCCGGCTACACGCTGAAGAACATGTACGAGGAGCTGTCCAAGGGCGCCTACACCGTCACCGGGCAGGTCGTCGGCTGGATCAAGGTCCCGCACTCCGAGGCGTGGTACGGCGCGGGCCGGTGCGGCACTTACCCGCAGGACATGGCGGGCCACCCGGACAACCCGCTCGGCCCCGCGCAGCTCGCGATCGACGCGGTCAACGCGTTCGCCGCCCAGAACCCCTCCTTCCCCTGGGCCGACTACGACCGTGAGGACCCCGCCGACGCCGACGGTGACGGCAACGTCGACGAGCCGGACGGCGTCATCGACCACCTCGTGCTGATCCACGCGGGCGTCGACAAGTCCGCGGGCGGCGGCGCCGAGGGGACGTTCGCGCTCTGGGCGCACTCCAGTGCCGTCCCCGGCGGCCACACGATCCCGGGGACGAACCTGAAGGTCTACAACTACATCCTCCAG